>OGXL01000194.1_pt1 | contig 48004 bp, 46 predicted proteins | sample 1576311 | NCBI WGS metagenome assembly OGXL01 (sample SAMEA3541564, study PRJEB24748) | human gut metagenome | biome: human gut; feature: human-associated habitat; material: faeces | place: China | collected 2012 | reverse complement strand
GCAGATATCAAGTTTGACAAAACAACTCACGATTTCGGTAAGTTTTCTGAAAACAGCCCGGTTGTCAGTTGCACATTTACCTTTACTAATATCGGCGATGCCCCTCTGGTGATCCATCAGGCGGTAGCCTCTTGCGGATGTACAGTACCCGAATATACAAAGGAGCCCATCATGCCGGGCAAAAAGGGAACAATCAAGGTGACTTATAACGGAACAGGAAAATATCCGGGACATTTCAAAAAATCAATCACCTTGCGTACCAACGCCAAAACAGAGATGGTAAGATTGTATATCGAAGGCGATATGACGGCAAAAGATGCAAAGTAGGAAAAAATAGACTATTACATAAAGGAGAATCTTTCGGTTCTCCTTTTTTTTTGTTTACTTTGAGGACGGAAATGTAAATTAACACATTAGCAAATTATAAAAACTATGAAACAAGAAGAAGACAAATTCACCGGGTTACCCGAGAATGCGTTCAGAGAGTTGAAACCCGGGGAAGTGTACAACCCGTTGATGGGTCCCTCTAAAAATTATCCGGAAGTTAATATCTGGTCAGTAGCATGGGGTATTGCCATGGCAATCCTTTTTTCGGCCGCCGCTGCCTATCTGGGGTTGAAGGTCGGACAGGTATTTGAAGCAGCTATTCCAATTGCGATCATTGCCGTAGGAGTTTCCGGAGCTGCCAAAAGAAAAAATGCGTTGGGCGAAAATGTGATTATCCAGTCTATCGGAGCTTGTTCCGGAGTAATCGTTGCCGGAGCGATCTTCACCCTCCCCGCTCTTTACATTCTCCAAGCTAAATATCCCGAGATGACGGTTACCTTCATGCAGGTATTCATCAGCTCTTTATTGGGTGGCGTATTGGGTATTCTATTCCTGATTCCTTTCCGTAAATACTTCGTCAGCGACATGCATGGAAAATATCCTTTCCCGGAAGCAACAGCCACTACACAGGTGTTGATCTCCGGCGAAAAAGGTGGCAGCCAGGCCAAACCGTTATTGATGGCAGGTATGATCGGTGGATTATATGACTTCATCGTAGCGACATTCGGATGGTGGAACGAGAACTTTACCACCCGTGTTTGCAGTGCCGGAGAAATGCTGGCAGAAAAGGCGAAATTAGTATTCAAGGTAAACACTGGTGCCGCTGTACTTGGTTTGGGATATATCGTCGGACTGAAATATGCTTCCATCATTTGTGCCGGTTCACTGGCTGTGTGGTGGATTATCATTCCGGGAATGTCTGCTATCTGGGGTGACAGTGTACTGAATGCATGGAATCCGGAAATTACCTCTACCGTAGGTATGATGAGTCCGGAAGAAATATTCAAATATTATGCCAAGAGCATCGGTATCGGCGGTATCGCTATGGCAGGTGTGATCGGTATTATCCGTTCCTGGAGCATCATCAAGAGCGCTGTCGGACTGGCAGCCAAAGAGATGGGCGGTAAAGGGAATGTAGAGAAAAGCATTATCCGTACCCAACGGGATCTTTCCATGAAGATTATCGCTATCGGTTCTATCATCACACTGTTCTTAATCGTATTATTTTTCTATCTCGATGTCATGCAAGGGAATCTGTTGCATACATTGGTAGCCATTGTTTTGGTTGCCGGCATCTCTTTCCTGTTCACCACAGTAGCAGCTAATGCCATTGCGATTGTTGGTACTAATCCGGTTTCGGGAATGACATTGATGACACTGATTTTGGCTTCCGTAGTGATGGTAGCTGTCGGACTGAAAGGTCCTTCGGGCATGGTTGCCGCATTGGTAATGGGTGGTGTAGTATGCACCGCGCTGTCGATGGCAGGAGGTTTTATCACCGACTTGAAAATTGGTTACTGGCTCGGAAGTACGCCTGCCAAACAGGAAACATGGAAGTTCTTGGGAACAATCGTATCGGCTGCAACAGTAGGCGGTGTAATGATTATCCTGAATAAGACATACGGATTTACAAGTGGCGCACTGGCTGCTCCGCAAGCAAATGCGATGGCGGCCGTGATCGAACCACTAATGAGCGGTGTAGGTGCACCCTGGTTGTTATATGGCATTGGGGCTGTCTTAGCTATTATTCTGACTCTTTGTAAAATTCCTGCATTAGCTTTCGCATTGGGTATGTTTATTCCATTGGAACTGAATGTACCGTTGGTAGTGGGTGGAGCAGTGAATTGGTTTGTTACAACACGTAGCAAAGATGCATCTCTGAATACGGAAAGAGGTGAAAAAGGAACTTTACTGGCATCCGGTTTCATTGCCGGAGGTGCATTGATGGGAGTAATCAGTGCCGCGATGCGCTTTGGTGGAATCAATCTGGTTAATGAGGCATGGTTGAACAATACTTGGTCAGAAGTGTTGGCATTAGGAGCGTATGCCTTACTGATTCTTTACTTTATAAAGGCTTCAATGAAAGTTAAATAAATAATTATGAGGAGACTATTATCCATTATAGTATCGCTTGTAACTGCCATATCATTTGCGCAGCAGCCCGTCGAGCTACCTTTGTGGCCCGACGGTGCTCCCAACTCCAGTGGACTAACCGGAGAGGAGCAGGAAACGCGTCCTCATTTTGTCACGAATGTCACGCATCCCACCCTGACGGTCTACCACCCGGAAAAGCCGAATGGAATGGCTATTATCATGTGTCCCGGAGGCGGGTATCGTGGACTGGGCATGGATGGAGAGGGGTATGATATGGCCCCCTGGTTCTGCGGACAAGGTATTACCTATATAGTATTAAAATACCGGATGCCGAACGGACATTGGGAAGTCCCCGTATCAGACGCCGAACAAGCCATTCGCATGGTACGTCAACATGCCAAAGAATGGAATGTCAATCCTTACAAGGTAGGATTAATGGGAGCCTCTGCGGGAGGGCATTTAACTGCTACACTTGCCACTCACTACAATTCGGAAACACGTCCGGACTTTCAGATATTACTTTATCCGGTGGTTACGATGATGCAAGTCACCCGTGGAAATACAAGAACTGCATTGCTCGGCAAAAATCCCACAATGGAACAGATACAGAAGTTTTCCGCCGAATTGCAAGTAACGCCCGATACTCCACAAGCATTTATCGCTCTTACCTCCGACGACCCTTCCGTAGCACCTTACCACGGAGTAAACTATTACCTTGCTTTACAAAAAAATAAAGTTCCGGCAGCTCTCCATGTTTATTCTACCGGAGGACATGGCTGGGGATTTCAGGATCATTTTAAATATAAGCAACAATGGACACAGGAGTTGGAGAAATGGTTGCGCGACGGCGTTGTATTCCCGGAAAACCCCGAACCCATGTTACGAATCGGAAAATCTTACCTGGGAACTAAATACGTGGCTAACACATTAGATCAAGACGGAGAAGAATCATTAGTGATCCGGACTGATGCCGTAGATTGCCTCACTTTCGTAGAATACACGTTGGCACAGGCACTCGGTTCTTCCTTTGCCGACAATCTGCAAAAAATACGTTATCGGGACGGCATCATCAACAAATATCCTTCCCGGTTGCATTATACTTCCGAATGGATTGAGAACGGAATCCGCCACGGATTCCTCACCGACATTACTGCCAAAAACAGTGCGCATACCCAGAAAATCTCTCTTTCATATATGTCTACCCATCCCAAGCAATATAAAAAATTGGCTGATTCGCCGGAAAATGTACGACAAATGGCCGAATATGAAAAAGCAATCTCCGGAAAAGTCGTACATTGGTTGCCGAAAAGCGAACTGCCGGAAGCCGGATTGCCCTGGATCATGAATGGAGACATTATTGCTATTACAACGAAGATGCCCGGACTGGACATTGCTCATGTGGGAATAGCAGAATATAAAGAGGGAAAACTGCACCTGCTGCACGCTTCTTCTACATTGGGAAAAGTAGTTGTCAGCGACGAACCTCTCAATCACATGCTAAACAACAATAAATCGTGGACAGGCATACGTGTTGTCCGGATGTCTCACTCTAAAAATAACTGATTATGAAACGAGTAAAACATTTCCTTCTCGCCTCGTGCTTATTCCCCACTTTGCTGGGAGCACAAGAAATGGCAAGCGCCTATTTTCTGGAACTTACTCCAGACGCCCAATCGGCAGGTATGGCAGGTACAGGATTAGCTACCACCGATAACGGTAGTACAGCTATTTTTCATAATGCTTCTACCATCGCTTTCTCACAAGAAGTGATGGGTGCGAGTTATTCATACGCTAAGATCAACCAAGATTATGCGCTACATAGCGCCTCTCTTTTCTACCGGATCGGAAGGGAAGGCATACATGGATTTGCTGTAGGTTTCCGGCATTTCAAAGATCCCAAGGTGCTCGATTACCGCCCTCACGTATGGGACTTAGAAGCTGCTTATTTCAGAAATGTAGCCAAAAATCTGTCTCTTTCATTAACGTTCAGATACCTGCAAGCCAAAGCCGCGGAAAGCGCAGACAGCAAGAATAGCGTTTGTCTGGACTTCGGCGCGACCTACTATCGCAATATGGCTCTATTGGACGAAATGGCTTCCTGGAGCATTGGTTTCCAAGCTGCCAACTTAGGCAAAAAGCTGGACGGACAAAAGTTACCCGCCAGATTAGGATTGGGAGGTACAATCGACCTGCCATTCAGCATAGAAAACCGTTTGCAGGTGGCTCTCGACTTCAACTATCTGCTCCCCTCTGAAATCCGTCATCTCCAGGCTGGCATAGGAGCCGAATATAATTTCCTGAAATATGCTGTTGTCCGTGCGGGATATCATTTCGGAGACAAAGACAAAGGAGTAGGCAACTACGGCACTCTAGGCTGCGGAATAAACTTCTGGCCGATACGTGCAGACTTCTCATACGCCTTGGCTGATAAAGATTGCTTTATGCGCCGCACCTGGCAACTGGGAGTTGGAATAGTTTTCTAAGCTCCTCTTCGAGGCGTTGCTTCACTTCGTCCATCGGCACATCGTACTTTAGTTCCTGACGAAGAGAAGTGACGCCTTTATCTATAAATCCGCAAGGGTGGATATAACTGAAATAACGTAAATCGGTATTCACATTCAAAGCCAGTCCATGCATCGTGACATAATGGCTGCTCCTCACTCCGATAGCACAAATCTTACGCGCACGAGGCGTATCACCTTCCAACCAGACTCCTGTCGCTTTCTCCAAACGTCCGGCTTCAATGCCATAAGAAGCACATACCCGAATCACCGCTTCTTCCAACAGATGAACGTACTCTTTCAATCCTAACTGAAATTCTTCCAGGTTTAATATCGGATAGCACACCAGTTGTCCCGGACCATGATAAGTAATGTCCCCTCCCCGATCAATATGATAAAGGGTGGCATCAATTGCTTTCAGTTGTTCATCACTCAACAACATATTATTTTCTTTCCCGCTACGTCCTAATGTATAAACATGGGGATGTTCGCACATCACAATACGGTTTTCATAACTCTCGCCCTGAACTTTTGCCCGGACAATGTTATCAAACCATTCTGTTTGCCGTTGCCATGCTTCGGCGTATGGTATCAAATTCCAATCAATAAAAACTGTTTTCATAAAAACAAAGGTAAGAAATAAAAAGAAAATGCGTACATTTGTTGGCCTAATATAACACACACAACTATGAAAATGGACTTTCCACAGGTAGACTTGCCTACCGAAGTATTAGCATGGACGAATGTAACAGAAGACATTCTCAATATTTACAAGCAATCTTGTCGGTTGCAAGCATGTATTGTTGCCATCTGTACCGAAGGTTCGATGAAAGCCTCCATCAATCTGCTTGATTACGAAATTCACCCCAATGACTTAATAACATTATTACCGGGAACAATCATTCAGTTTCGGGAGAGAACAGAAAAAGTATGCCTTTGCTTTGCCGGCTTCTCTGCTCATTGTGCCGGACGGATCAATCTCATGAAGAATATTGGTAACGCATATCCCAAACTGATAGAACAGCCGGTAGTTCCTCTTAATGAAGAAGTAGCCAGTTATCTGAAAGACTATTTTGCTCTATTATCACGGGCCAGTTGCAATGAGAACTTCGAAATGGATTCTGAATTGGTCGAATTGTCTCTTCAGACCATTTTGACAAGCATACGACTGATATATCATAAATTTCCGGGCGAAAACAGCAGTTCGAACCGCAAAAAGGAAATCTGCCGAGAACTGATTCAAGCCATCACCGAGAATTATAAAAATGAACGTCGTGCACAGTTCTACGCAGATAAATTAGGTATATCTCTTCAACATCTAAGCACGACTGTGAGACAAGTGACAGGTAAAAGTGTTTTGGATACCATTGCTTATATCGTTATCATGGATGCTAAAGCCAAACTGAAAGGTACCAATATGACTATCCAAGAGATAGCATATTCTCTAAACTTCCCCAGCGCCTCTTTCTTTGGCAAATATTTCAGACGATATGTAGGAATGACACCATTGGACTTTAGAAACAGATAATTTTCACGAAGGACGATAGAAAACATAAATGGTGAGATGCAAAACAATGAACGGTGAATAAATTGCGCATTATCCGCAAAGTATTCACCGTCTATTATTTACGCTGTTCATAAATGACAGCTTGCCATTCATCGTTTACAGCTTACAGGTTCCTGTCTTTTTATAGTTCATTTCTCATTTTCGTCCCAAGCTCAACGAATTGAGCACTACGCTCACACTGGAGAACGCCATTGCGGCACTTGCCAGCATCGGATTTAATAACAAACCATTCAGTGGGAACAAGATACCGGCAGCAATTGGAATACCGATCAGGTTGTAAATAAACGCCCAGAAAAGATTCTGATGAATCAGTTTGACCGTCTGCTTTGACAACTGGAAGGCTTTAGGAAGCAGCAACAAATCCGATGTCATCAAAGTCACCATAGCCACGTCCATAGCAATATCAGTTCCTTTTCCCATAGCAATGCTGACGTCAGCCAATGCCAGTGCCTGCGAATCATTGATACCATCGCCCACCATCGCAACCTTCTTTCCCTGCATTTGAAGCTCACGTACAAATTCGGCCTTATCGTCCGGTAGAGCGTCGGCAACAAAACGTTCGATTCCTAAACGGGAAGAAACGGCTAGTGCAGTCCGTTGTCCGTCGCCCGTCAGCATACAGATGTCAATCCCTTGGCGTTTCAGTTCCTTCACCGCTTCGGCAGAAGTAGCCTTTATAGGGTCGGAAACAGCAATAATAGCCAATAAATCGTTTTCACGTCCAAAGTAAATGATGCCGTTACCGTCCGATTCATAGTGAACCAGCATTTCAGCCATCACATCGCTTACTGTCGCACTGAAATCTTTCAGGAGTTTATGACTGCCTACCCAGTAAGTATGTCCCTCATACGAGGCTTTAATTCCTTTTCCCGTAATGCTTTCAAAGCTATCCAACGCGGCAGGTTTTATTTTTTCTTCGTCCTGAAGCGCAGAGACAATAGCGCCGGCAAGCGGATGCTCCGATTTCATTTCCGCAGCTAAAAGTACATCTTTGAAATGTGGTTCCTGCGACTGCGCCCATAACCATCCGGTAGCTGTAGGATGCCCTTCAGTCAGTGTTCCCGTTTTATCCAGTACAACGACATCTACTTTGCGCATTTGTTCCAAAGCCACTGCATCTTTAATCAGAATATGCTGGCTGGCAGCTTTGCCTATACCCACCATCAATGCAGTAGGTGTAGCAAGTCCCAAAGCACATGGACAAGCAATGACAAGAACAGAAACAGCCGACAAAATACCATAAGAGATATATTCACTACCACCAATGGTGACCCACAATACAAATGTAAGAATGGCAATGCCCAATACGACAGGTACAAAAATCCCCGTAATACGATCGACAATGCGTTGCACGGGAGCTTTGCTGCCCTGTGCTTCCTGCACCATAGCGATAATACGGGCAAGCACCGTTTCACTGCCTACCTGTGCGGCACGAATGATAAATGAACCACGCTGGTTAATCGTTCCTGCCAATACTTTATCACCTTTCTTCTTTTCTACCGGAACCGGTTCACCGCTAATCATACTCTCATCGACATACGAATCGCCTTCGGAAAGCTGACCGTCCACAGGTATTTGCTCTCCCGGACGTACAACCACCAAATCACCTACCTGGAGTTTTTCAATCAAGATCTCCTCCTCCACTCCATTGCGCAGAACACGAGCCGCTTTAGGCTGCATTCCCATCAACTTACGAATGGCTGTTGAGGTATTTCCTTTGGCACGTTCCTCCATCAACTTTCCGGTAAGAACGAAAGCGATAATCACCGCAGAAGCCTCATAATAGACATGCGGTTCCAATCCGCGGTCATACCAGAATTCGGGGAAGAAAGTGTTGAACAGACTGAACAGAAAAGCAATGGAAGTACTAAGCGCAACCAAAGTATCCATATTACTCCGTCCTAATTTAGCCTGTTTCCAGGCTCCGGTGAAGAAACCACCTCCGAAAAAGACCATAACAGGGATAGCAAGTACCATTTGAATCTCATTAGAGTATGGTACATGCATCAGTATCATGGAATATACCAACAATGGTACTACCAAAATCCACGCTCCAATTACCTTCCATTTCAAACGAGTGTAACGCTTATGCTGTTCCTCTTCCCGGCGTTCTTCTTTGTGGGCTTCTTCCACAATCAGATCATAACCTGCCGCAAGCACAGCCGCACGAATCTCTCCGGGAGTCAGCTGCTCTTTCTCATAAGAAACGGTCAATGTATTGGTAGCAAAATTAACGGAAGCCTCAATGACTCCCGGCAATTTTTTTACTGTTTTTTCTACATTATTGGCACATCCTGCACAATGCATATTAAGCACAGGAAATGCCTTTTTTGTTGTGTTACCCATATAATTATTGTTTACGGCCTTCCCCTCCTCTCAAAAAGAAGTTGGGGAAGAACCCTTGTTTGTTTATAGAAACAAGCTAATACAGGTATTTGTTCAATTACTTCTTATCAGCCTTCTGATCGTCTTTCTTTGTTTCTTTTACAAATTCGGCTTCATAACTGAACTTATTAAACCCTGCCTGCAACTTCTTTACATTCGTTTTTTCAGCGTCATACGTAATGGTTACCATTTTCGTTTTTACTTCGGTCGAAATATCCTTCAGCCCTTTCTCAAAACGCATATTGTCCTTTACTTTCTTTTCGCATTTCTCACAGTGCATCTGCGACACTTTAAATACAACAACACGAATATCTTTTGCCAATACAGCTGTTACACTCAAAAGAGCCACCACGCAAGTGGCCATCCATCTTTTTGTTCTCATTTTTCTTATCAGTTTAAAATTAATATTCTTTATTATGCGATCGTTTCTTTCATTCGCTATTTCCTGCTTTTACTCACTATTTCTAGCTAAGTTAAAACGTATTCCGATATATCCTTTTGCTCCGTGCACCGGTCCCCAAATCATGGTAGAATCAAAGTTGTTCCCCCAGGGATTTGCCGCATCGATAATCGGATTCTTTTGTTTGAAGTTTGTCAGGTTCTCGCCTCCTACGTAGATAGACCAGCGGCGGAAGTAACGGGTCACCTGCAAGCTCAACTGCTCAAAACTGCCATAACGACGTTCCCAGGATAACTGTCCGTCTCCCAGTTCATAAGGAGTAGGCATCCTGCCGCCGCCATTCAGTTGCAGTGTGGCGTCAAACTGCCATATTCCCAGCGGAGTTTGGTAAGAAGCCGTGAGTAGTCCTTTATATTTGCTGGTCAGCGGTTTCTCCATTCGTTCACCTTTGTAGGTCGTTTTTGCATCTGTGAGCCGGTAAGCACCTGTCAGAGTGAATCCTTTGAAGAAAGGATAACTTGCTTCCACTTGGAACACATGCGAATAAGAGCGTCCATCCAAATTGTAAAAAGCTACTTCATGGGGGGTGCTATCCATATCCACTATCACTTGTTTCAGGAAATCCGTATAATAGTATTCTGCATTCACATTCAGCGTTTTGCCGAATATAGGGATATAAGTAGAGACGCTGGCACCGTAATTCCACGCTTCTTCCATATCCAGGTTCTTTGCTATTTCCACCTTACGACTGCTGGAAAGCAGGTAGTTGTTTTCCGCCAACACATGATTGGTACGATACCCTTTTCCGGCAGAAAGACGGAAATTCACATAATCATTCGGATTGTACTTAAGATGCGCACGCGGAGTCACGAAGAAACCATGTTCGTTACTGTAATCACCACGCAGACCGGCCATTACCATCCATTTATCATTCAGGTTCAACGTATATTGCACGTAAGCACCGGGAACAGCTTCCTTTTCAAAGGTTTTGAGAGGATTGTCCGTTGTATTTTCCAAACGGTAATGTTGGTCATAAGCGTCATAATTGAAGCTCAATCCAGCGGAGAAACTATTTTGCGGATTAAATTCCGTTTCAAACATCAGCGAAGCATAGACGTTGGTTTGATCCACATTATACAGTTTGCGTCCATACGTAGCATCCTGATTGTGTAAAGTGGTGGAAAGAATCAAAGCCAGGTTCGTATTCTTCTCCTTATTAAAGATATAGGCATTCTTGGTGAAGAATTCATAGCGTTCTGTATCGATCCCTACTTTATACAGGTCACCGGAGTGCATTGTCCCTCCGTGATTGGCCTGTCCGCTGGTACGTGTTTCAGAAAGGGCTTTGATACCTGCCTGAAAAACATAATGGTCGCCCATATATGCCCACCGGTTCCACACATTATATTGTTCCACCTGCGGAATATCCACAAATCCATCATCGTTGCCATCATGTGCCTTAGTCTCATTTTCGTAATGTGCCAGCAGAGAAGTGCTCCATCGTTTGGAAATTTTCAATGTAGCGTCCGCATTGGCTTCATACCGGTTGGTAGTGCTTGCAAAAAGATTGGCAGACACCCAATCGGCTTCCGGCAACTGCGGTTTCTTAAATTCTACGTTTATCTGTCCTGTGATGGCTTCATAGCCATTCTTTACCGAAGATGTTCCTTTGGAAACCTGTATACTCTGCATCCACGGACCGGGGACATATCCCAATCCATAAGGAGCGGCGGCTCCCCGATAATTCGGGATATTTTCCGTCAACATCTGCACATAGGTGCCGGACAGCCCCAACAATTTAATTTGTTTGGCTCCTGTTGCCGCATCGGAATAACTCACATCTACTGAAGGGTTCGTCACAAAACTTTCACCCAGATTACAACAAGCGGCTCTACTCAATTCGGCACTGCTTATCATGTCTTCGTTCATCACGCTACTGCGCAATTTCATTGTTCCCAGTTTACGAGTGACAATATTTACTTCATTCAGCTCCACTCCATCACGAAGCACAATATCCAGTTGTTGATTTTTACTGCTCACATGAATCGTGTCGTTCTGAAAACCGATAAAACTGACAATCAGCATGTGGCTTTTGGAAGGTTTAGTGATAGAAAAACTACCATCCTCTTTCGTTGTCACTCCTTGTCCTGTATTCATCCAGAACACATTGGCACCCGGAATAGCCTCCCCGGTACTATCTTTCACTGTTCCCCGTACTTGCGCATATATATTACCGGCAAATAACAGGAACAGTCCTATTATCATATATTTCATTCTTTCTAAAGTTACTTTCGAGATACAAAATTAATTCATTTCTCATGCAACTTAGTTGCATTCAGTGCTGCTTTACTTTCATGTTCTATTGAAAGTAAAGGATTAAATAAGAAAGAAATAGTGGCTAAATAATGTAGGTGGAATATAACGCCAGCTTCTGCCTCGAGCAGAGAGGTGGCGGAGAGGTCAGACTATCAAATTCTACCGGTTTATCCGCATAGGTCGGAGTCAGCAGATAGCAGAAATGCTCACATAAAAGATCGACTGCCAAAACTGATACGGTCAGTTCCGTAGAGTGTTTCATCAGGTCGAGCTTATAAATCGTAGCCGTACAACCTTTTTCTTTGCAGTTTTTCTTTGAATCGCAAGTATGAGACTTTTTACACTTCGGACAGCCTGTATCACAGCAGCTCTGCACTGTCTCACAACGGGCACAGCAATAACGCACAATAGAGACTCCGCCTCCTGAATAGATAATCAGGAGAGAAAGGATTAGTGCTGTTATGTAGGCTAGTCTTTTCATTTCAGAGGACAAAGATAAGAATAAAAACAAATTTTCCTATAATTTTTCGTAATTATGATTCAATCAATCCGATACAGACACATTCTCTTTCCTTTATTTGGCTATTTTAGAGTCATATCAGCACTATTAACTCTTTTTACTCAACAATAAAACCTATCTTTGCCCCAATAAATTCTCTGATTTTTAAGTAAACACTATGCTTACATATTTACTCATCATTATCACTCTTTATCTGGCAGGTAATGCCTACATATTTATCAGAGCAAAGCAAGCTCTGAAAGTTAAATCTCTCGGAGTAAAAATATTCCTGACCGTTTTATTCTGGATATGTGCTTTATCCTTTTTCGGCACAATGCTGGCTCGTAACCTTGAGATGCCTGTCTTTATCTCCCATTCGATGTACACCATTGGAACAAGTTGGTTGATATTTACTCTATACATGGCATTATTCTTGCTTTTGTTTGATATCTTGAAATTATTCAAAGTTGTCTGCAAATATAGGTTCTATCTGTCTTTAGTGTTTACGTTGGGATTACTGGGATATGGGGTATATAACTATCATCATCCGGAAACCAATGTAGTCAGCATTTTAACAAATAAACGATATGAAGATACTCCCCAAGCAATTAAAATCGTCGCAATCAGCGATGTTCACTTGGGAAATGGTACAGGGAAAGCCGCATTAAAAAAATATGTGGAAATGATAAATGCGCAGCATCCCGACCTGATACTGATTAGTGGTGACTTGATTGATAATAGCGTCGTACCTCTTTATACAGAGAATATGGCGGAAGAATTAGCTAACTTGAAAGCTCCTATGGGTATCTATATGGTTCTCGGCAATCACGAATACATTAGCGGTATCGATGAAAGTATCCGATATATTAAAAGCACTCAAATACAATTATTGAGCGATTCAGTAGTTACACTTCCCAACGGCATACAACTGATAGGACGTGATGACCGTCATAACCGCAAGCGTCGTTCCCTGCAAGAGTTAATGGTGAATATCGATAAAAGCAAACCTATCATTTTATTGGATCATCAACCTTTTGATTTGGAAAAAACGGAAGCTGCCGGCATCGACCTGCAATTCAGCGGGCATACACACCACGGACAAATATGGCCTATTAATTGGGTGACCGATTATATCTTCGAGCAAAGCCACGGTTATCGCCAATGGGGAAACAGCCAGGTATATGTATCTTCCGGATTGTCTCTTTGGGGACCACCCTTCAGAATAGGAACGCATAGTGAAATGGTTATTTTCAATTTTCAATGAATATTATGCAGTTTTGTCACATATGTTACAGTTTCCAAGCAATCTCTGCCCTATCTTTGCAGAAAAAAAGATTATGGAACAATTACATGCTCATGAAGTCCTCCACATGATGGAAGGAAATAGCTACTCGGAATCATCATTGCGGGAAGCAATCATTAAGAAATTTGGCTCACAGCAACGTTTTTATGCTTGCTCGGCAGAAAACATGGATGTAGATACCCTTATCAAATTTCTCAAAATGAAAGGGAAGTTTATGCCTGCTGAAGATGGATTCACAGTAGATATCACTAAAGTTTGCAAGCATTGATTGGGGGATAATATCCGCCAATCCCATTTTTGGGGATAAATAGCTGCAAATTTTTCTGTTTTTATTAGCCCGATTCACGAATTTCATCTATATTTGTCAATAGTGAATGATAAAACAAATGTTGAATTTACAGAAAAAACGGGTATGAAAAAACAATATGTCAGTCTGCTTGCAATTATACTTTCGGTAAGCGGCTTTTTGTTTTCTTGTCATGACAAGATGAACAAAAACACAGGTGCGTTACAGTTTGATAGCATTCAAGTGAATAAGACAGCTCACCTCTTCAATGATACAGCCAAACCGGCCTGCAATATTATTATTAATTTTGCTTATCCGGTAAAATCATCGGATGATATGCTGAAAGACAGTCTGAATACTTATTTCATTTCGGCCTGTTTCGGAGATAAATACATCGGCGAAAAACCGGAAGAAGTTGTAAAGCAATATACCGAGAATTATATCAGCGAATACCGTCGCGATCTCGAACCGATGTATGCCGAGGACGAGAAAGACAAAGAAGACGAATCTTCCATCGGTGCCTGGTATTCTTATTATAAAGGTATAGAGAGTCACGTACAACTGTATGATAAAGATCTGCTTGTATACCGCATCGACTATAACGAATATACCGGAGGTGCACATGGTATTTACATGGCAACTTTTTTAAATATGGACCTCACCCTGATGCGTCCGCTCCGCCTCGATGATCTTTTTGTCGGAGACTACAAAGACACATTGACCGACCTGATCTGGAATCAGCTCATGGCAGATAATAAAGTGACCACTCACGAAGCATTGGAAGACATGGGATATGCTTCAACCGGTGACATCACTCCGACAGAGAATTTCTACCTAAGCAAAGAAGGAGTCACCTTCTATTATAATGTATACGATATCACTCCTTATTCTATGGGACCTGTAAAGGTAACAATCCCATTTGCTATGATGGAACATCTATTAGGCAGTAACCCGATTCTGGGAGAGCTAAAAAATTAAAAATCATAAAAAGCTGAACACCAATGAATATCCTGTTGTTATCACTTCCATGTGACAGAATAGGATATTCATCCACATCTATCATTCAAAACTTATAATTCAAAATTCAAACAGTGGAAATCATACTGAAATATTTTCCTGATCTGACGGAAGAGCAGCGCAAACAATTTGCAGCTCTATACGACCTCTACACTGACTGGAATTCAAAAATCAACGTTATCTCCCGCAAGGACATTGAGAATTTATATGAGCATCACGTGCTCCATTCATTAGGCATTGCCAAAGTCATCCAATTCCGCCCCGGAACCAGCATCATGGACTTGGGTACAGGAGGAGGTTTTCCCGGCATTCCTTTAGCAATCCTGTTTCCCGAGGTAAAATTTCACCTCGTAGACAGTATCGGCAAAAAAGTACGTGTAGCAACCGAAGTGGCAAATGCCATCGGACTGAAAAATGTGACTTTCCGCCATGCCCGTGCAGAAGAGGAGAAACGAACGTTCGACTTTGTTGTCAGCCGTGCCGTAATGCCTTTGGCGGATTTGATTAAGATTATTAAAAAGAATATCTCTTCGAAACAACAGAATGCATTGCCCAACGGACTTATCTGTCTCAAAGGCGGTGAACTGGAGCATGAAACAATGCCGTTCAAACATAAAACGGTCATTCATAGCTTGAGCGACAACTTCGAGGAAGAGTTCTTTAAAACAAAAAAAGTGGTATATGTTCCGATTTAAACAAGACTATATGTTCTGATAGATGATAAATCATAGAGAAACCATGAAAATAAAAAGATTTGAATTTAATATGTTTCCCGTAAATTGCTACGTATTATGGGATGACACTAAAGAAGCAGTCGTAATTGATCCGGGCTGTTTCTATGAAGAAGAAAAGCAGGCACTGAAAAAGTTCATTCTTACCAATGAACTGAATGTAAAGCATCTGCTGAATACTCATTTACACCTGGATCATATCTTCGGAAATCCGTTCATGCTGAAAGAATTCGGGTTATCGGCAGAAGCAAACAAAGCAGACGAGTACTGGATTGACGAAGCACCGAAACAAAGCAGAATGTTTGGTTTTCAGTTGCAGGAAGAACCTGTACCACTGGGCAAATACCTGCATGACGGAGATATCATCACTTTCGGACATACCAAACTGGAAGCAATACACGTGCCCGGACATTCACCCGGCAGCTTGGTGTACTATTGCAAAGAAGACAACTGCATGTTCTCCGGTGACGTCCTGTTCCAAGGCAGCATCGGCCGTGCTGATCTCACAGGAGGCAACTTCGATGAACTGATAGAACATATTTGCAGCCGTTTATTTGTTCTTCCCAACGAAACAGTCGTTTATCCGGGACACGGCGCTCCCACGACTATCGGAATGGAAAAAGCTGAAAACCCATTTTTTAGATAATAAAAAAGAAGTATTAAGTATCAGGTATTAGGTATTAACAAGGCTAATCGCCCATTAACCGCAGTAATACTTAATACTTGATACTTAATACTTAATTTAATACTTGATTATTATGAAAACCGATTTGTTAGCTAGCCGTCACATCGGCATCAATGAACAAGATACAGCCATAATGCTCCGCAAAATTGGCGTGAACTCACTGGACGAACTGATTAATCAGACAATTCCCGCCAATATACGGCTGAAAGAGCCGCTTGCATTGACTAGTCCACTGACGGAATACGAATTTGGAAAACACATCGCTGAACTGGCAGCTAAAAACAAACTATATACCACATATATCGGTTTGGGATGGTACAACACGATCACTCCGGCCGTTATCCAGCGGAATGTATTCGAAAACCCAGTATGGTATACTTCTTACACTCCGTACCAGACAGAGGTATCGCAAGGACGTCTGGAAGCATTGATGAATTTCCAGACAGCCGTATGTGATCTTACCGCCATGCCACTCGCCAACTGCTCACTTCTGGACGAAGCAACTGCCGCCGCCGAAGCCGTAAGCATGATGTATGCCTTACGCTCCCGCGCGCAACAGAAAGCCAATGCGAACGTAGTCTTCGTAGACGAGAATATTTTTCCGCAGACATTAGCTGTCATGACTACACGTGCCGTACCTCAAGGCATCGAACTACGTGTAGGTAAATATAAAGATTTTGAACCTTCACCGGAAGTGTTTGCCTGTATTCTGCAATATCCGAACTCACATGGAAACGTAGAGGACTATTCTGAATTTACCGAAAAAGCACATGCCGCAGACTGCAAAGTAGCTGTTGCCGCTGATATTTTAAGTCTCGCCCTGCTAACTCCTCCGGGAGAATGGGGAGCAGATATTGTATTCGGAACCACACAACGCTTGGGTACCCCAATGTTCTATGGCGGTCCATCGGCTGCTTTCTTTGCTACCAAAGACGAATACAAACGGAATATGCCGGGACGAATCATCGGATGGTCTAAAGACAAATATGGCAAACTCTGCTACCGAATGGCTTTACAGACACGTGAACAACATATCAAACGGGAAAAAGCAACTTCAAATATCTGTACCGCACAAGCATTATTAGCTACTATGGCAGGCTTTTACGCCGTTTATCACGGTCAGGAGGGTATCACTACAATTGCATCACGTATACACAGCATTACTGTATTTCTTGAAAAGCAATTAAAGAAATGCGGATATACACAAGTCAACGCTCAATACTTTGACACCTTACGTTTCGAATTGCCCGAACACGTTTCGGCACAGCAAATCCGCACGATAGCACTTACCAAAGAAGTTAATCTGCGCTATTATGAAAATGGCAATGTTGGTTTCAGCATTGACGAAACAACAGATGTGGCAGCTGCCAATGTGTTGCTCTCGATTTTTGCCATTGCCGCCGGAAAAGATTACCAAAAAGTAGACGACATTCCGGAAAGAAGCAACATCGACAAGGATTTAAAACGTACAACTCCTTTCCTGACACATGAAGTATTCAGCAAGTATCACACGGAAACAGAGATGATGCGTTACATCAAACGTCTGGACCGCAAAGATATTTCTCTTGCACAATCCATGATTTCCCTCGGTTCATGTACAATGAAGCTGAATGCAGCCGCAGAAATGTTGCCTTTAAGCCTTCCCGAGTTTATGGGTATGCACCCGCTGGTTCCGGAAGACCAAGCAGAAGGTTATCGTGAATTAATTAAGAACCTAAGTGAAGATTTGAAAATTATCACCGGATTTGCAGGAGTCAGCCTACAACCCAATTCGGGTGCTGCAGGAGAATATGCAGGTCTTCGTGTGATTCGTGCCTATCTCGAAAGTATCGGTCAGGGACACCGTAACAAAGTCTTGATTCCGGCTTCGGCTCACGGAACAAATCCTGCGTCTGCTATACAGGCAGGCTTCGTAACTGTTACCTGTGCATGCGACGAGCAGGGGAATGTAGAAATGGCTGACCTACGTGCAAAAGCTGAAGAAAATAAAGATGAATTGGCTGCACTGATGATTACTTATCCTTCTACACATGGTATCTTCGAGACCGAGATAAAAGAGATTTGCGACATCATTCACGCCTGTGGTGCACAAGTATATATGGACGGAGCCAACATGAATGCACAGGTAGGATTAACCAATCCGGGATTCATCGGTGCAGATGTCTGTCACTTGAATCTTCATAAAACATTCGCTTCCCCTCATGGTGGCGGAGGTCCGGGAGTCGGTCCTATCTGCGTAGCCGAACATTTGGTTCCTTTCCTTCCCGGACACGGAATCTTCGGCAACTCACAAAATCAAGTATCAGCAGCTCCATTCGGCAGTGCAGGTATTTTGCCTATCACGTACGGATATATCCGTATGATGGGTGCAGAAGGACTGACACAGGCAACTAAAATTGCGATCCTGAATGCTAATTATCTGGCTACTTGTCTGAAAGATACGTATGGAATTGTTTATCGGGGAGCTAACGGTTTCGTAGGACACGAAATGATTCTGGAATGCCGGAAAGTACATGAGGAAGCAGGCATCTCGGAGAATGATATTGCCAAACGCCTGATGGATTACGGTTATCATGCTCCTACCCTCTCCTTTCCTGTCCACGGCACCTTGATGATTGAACCAACAGAAAGTGAAAGTCTGGCAGAACTAGACAATTTCGTAGATGTCATGCTAAATATCTGGAAAGAAATTCAAGAAGTGAAGAATGGCGAAGCGGATAAAGATGATAATGTATTGATTAATGCTCCTCATCCGGAATATGAAATTATAAATGATCGTTGGGAGCACTCATATACACGCGAGAAAGCAGCTTATCCTATAGAAAGTGTACGTGATAATAAATTCTGGATAAATGTAGCTCGCGTAGATAACACCTTGGGAGACCGTAAGCTACTACCCACTCGCTATGGTACTTTCGAGTAAAAAGAGGTCTATCCAAAGAGATTTCTAGAGCACTGTCTCTTAAAAAATCACCTCACAAAATAATTCCGGGACTCACATACGTTAAGTCCCGGAATTATTTTTATCAGACAAGAAGCTGTATTCTATCTAACGATAGTTATTGTATTAGCCTTTACCTTTTTCTCTTTTATTGGAATCTTCGAATCAGGATAACCCAAAGCTACACAACCGTAGACTTTATGATTGGCAGGAACACCTAAAGCAGTAATAAATTCACGAACCTCCGGATCATCACATGTTGTCCCCAACTGATTGATCCAACAAGAGCCGATACCTAAAGACTGGGCAGCCAGGAACATATTTTCTATGGCACAAGCACAATCCATACCAGCCCACCATTGAGTAGGCTCATTAGATACAATCACTAAAGTCGGAGCATGATAATAGCAACAATAAGTCTTACTATGTCCACGTTCCTGCAAACGAGAATCGTCGCTTTTTGCAAAAGCCCCTTTAATCCGTTCATTCAGTTCTGTCAACTTATCCATATTTTGAATAGCCGTAAAATGCCATGTTTCCAGATGCATTCCACTCGGTGCATAAGTTGCAGCTTCCAAAATAGCCTGCAAATCCTCTTCTAAAACTTGCTGGCCAGTATAAGCCCGTACGCTACGGCGTGCTTTAATGTTCTCTAAAACTTCATTTGTTTTCATGGATAACAAGTATTTTATATAAGTATGCCATCATTATTAGTTTAACTGCATCAATACATTATACTTTTCTACCGTTTGACCAGCCCAATCTTTGCATTCAGTTTGAAATAATAGACTCCATTCTCTCTCTCCAGGAACCCGTATTTGTCTTTCTCTAAAGATCCTTTTTCTAAACGGGTATTTAAAAACAAAAAATCCTCCATTATTTGCTTTTCCGATTTATGATAACAGAGCACTTCTCCATTTCCATCCACCAATAGAATACCTTCCACTGCCGAATCCAATCCATTGTAAATCTTTGCAGGACGCATTCCCAATACTAATGCCATCAAGAACTGCTTCATCTTGAATTCATAGAACTTATGCTTATTGATTAGTTCATCTTTAATCTTCAACGGATTCATTTGTTTAATAACTTCCGTCAACTCACTAATACGGGAGATACCATCCAAATGCATGATACGAACCATTTCTATCAGTACACGTGGAAAATGCAGATCAATCATCAAAAGATTACTGCGGAATACGCGGTCGGCTACATCAGCGTATTTAAGTACGCCCCCCAAACGTTCGATCATCATCATCCGTTCGGCAACTTCATTCGGAGATTCAGGCAAAGCATTGATTTTATTCACTGTTGGAGTGGCAAATTTGACTCCACTCTGTTCCAGTTTAAGATTCGCTGCACGTCCTCCGTCCAACAACGGATTCATTACGCCCAACCGTGAACGGACATTGAAACCTCTTAACGGAGCTTTCGGATGCCAAAATGCAATGGAAAAATCTGTGCGATCTTCTGTTTTTGCTTCCAAATCGAAAATGGCAGCTTCGTCTAAAAACTCTTCTACTCCTTCCGGAGAAACAACATCATTTTCCGACGAAGATTTCACAGCCTGTAATATCAGATCAGCTACAATACCAAAATCTTCACGAGGCATGGACTTACTCCCATTCTCTCCTTCTATACGAATCGTATCTTCTTCAATATAATATTGACGTGTTCCATCATGTTCTTCCCGTTGAATCATTGCAACAGGCCAAAATGTATCTCCCGCCTTTGCTTCTGCTGTGCCTAACACTACTTTTCCATCTGCTAAGAGACGAAAGAAAGAATAGAGTTCGCACCATTCTTTTTTGGTTGCTTCAAATGCCATATATTTTTGTTCTTCTTTATTTTACTACAAATGTTCTATCTTAATTCTACTACTGAATTTTCCTAACTATGAGTTGCTTCTACTGATTGATAACCTGCGGTAAGGTTACAGACGACACAACCGGAGGAACTATATGAGTCACCTCCTCCAATGGAGGGAGCTTGCCTACCTGTGCAAACAGGGAGTTTCGTATCCATTCTCTGGGATTGACTATGATAAATCGTCCCGTCCAACAACCATCAAAATAGGAAGGGTTACCCGGCTGTTTCTTAATGGGATAACAGATGTTTTCTCCTTTAGTCCGCATCTCCGGCGAACGTCCGGGATCATTCACCCACACATGTTTATCATCAATGCCACGAAGCACCATCCAGTGCCCTCTCGGACCGGGACGCAAACCACGAACTGCACCCGTATATCTCACATTCACAAGCACAGGAATGCCACGATCAATATAATCTTTCAATATCCGGTAATCTTTCTGCTGGAAATGTTCGGCACTTATCATGTTTTCATAATAACGTGTCAACGAATCAATCTCAAAAGAATAATATCCTCCCTGCCCTATTGAAGTACGGCGACGAAAAGGAGCACGTTTTTTCAGAAAATAATTCCGCTGATATTCAATTAGTTTCTTTTCTGCATCCTGGGCTGTACGTTGTGTATCAGCCGTCATTCCCTTAAAATAATCAAAGACCATTAACGAAGAAGCCAGAGAGCAATGCGAGTAAGGGCATCCCGCGATTTTCTGCGAATACCACGGAACAGGAATATTATTAGGAGCCAGTTTTTGAGTTTCCTGTATTTGTGCTTGTGCCTGAACGTTCATCCATACAAAGGAACTTAAAAACAGACTAAAAATTATGTGACATTTATTTATCATGCGATCCACTCTCTATCTCTATTACTACTTCTAATACTTTACCTACAAAATATTCTCATCATCAAGAATCCGCGCTGTCTCCACCTTCTCCAAACGTGCACGCAACTTAGGCATCATTGAACAACGAATCCGCAATGTCATACTACAATCCATATCATACGACTGATTAAGAATCTCCGGTTCCTCTTCTTTCACAATGCGCATAACATCATTCATAAAAGGATATTCAAACATTACCGTTACATCCTCATCTACCGTCTTTTCTATAATGGTAGCAGCAGAAATAGCTTCAGCAGCAGCGGCCTTGTAAGCAACAATCAATCCACTTGTCCCCAACTTGATTCCTCCAAAATAACGAACTACTATAATCAGTATATCCGTCAATTCATTCGAGTTTATCTGTCCGAGAATGGGTTTACCCGCTGTTCCGGAAGGTTCTCCGTTGTCATTGGCACGGAAATCCTTTCGCGCGGCTCCCAACATATAAGCATAGCATACATGCCGTGCATCATAATACTTTTTCTGATACGTTTCAAGATGCATCTTTATCTCATCGAGAGTACGCACAGGAAGGGCTATAGCAATGAACTTGCTTCGTTTTTCCGTATAAACACCTTCGGAAGGCTCAATGATGGTTTTATAAGTATCTTCAGCAGTCATGTTGCAAAGATACGGCTTTAATGAGAAAAGTCAATCTATCGTTTGGAAATATTAATGTTCCACTTATCGATGATAAGTAGTTGGGGGAATTGAAAATAGTGACGCTATCCAATAAAAATAGTGACGGTATACCACAACGATACCGTCACTATCGCGGGCATATCCCGTCACTATTTTTTCTACATCAATCAAGCGCCACTTCTACTGATATAGTTCCTATCAACAATGATTTTCGCTTAATCTAACAGATATTTCTTAATCTAACTTGTGAATTACCAGTCCCGAACGAAGTTTCGGTTCAAACCAAGTAGTCTTCGGCGGCATAATATTGCCCGTATCTGCAATATCCATCAACTGTTTCATAGATACGGGATAGAGAGCCAAAGCCACTTTCATTTCACCACTATCCACACGCTTCTTGAGCTCTCCCAATCCACGGATACCACCGACAAAATCAATACGTTTATCAGAACGCAGATCCTTTATACCTAAAACTTCATCCAAAATCAAGTTGGAAGAGATTGTAACATCAAGCACACCAATAGGGTCGTTATCATTATACGTACCGGCCTTAGCAGTCAAGCTGTACCATTTACCACCCAAATAGAGTGAAAAATTATGTAAGCCGGATGGTTTATAGATATCCGCACCCTTCTCTTCTACTATAAAGTTTTTATCAAGTGCAGCCAGGAATTGCTCGGGAGTCAAACCATTGAGATCTTTCACTACACGATTATAATCGATGATGGTTAGCTGGTTTGCAGGGAAGCAAACAGCCATAAAGTAATTATATTCTTCATCACCACGATGATTTGGGTTCAGTCTTGCTTTCTCTGCTCCCACCAGTGCAGCAGCGGCAGAACGGTGATGCCCGTCAGCAATATAAAGAGCTGGCATTTTAGCAAATTCGGCAGTAATGGTAGCAATATCTGCATCCTGGTCGACAATCCAGAAAGTATGTCCAAAGCCATCACCCGGAGCGATAAAGTCATAAACCGGCTTGTTTGCTGTATATTTCTTTATAATAACATCCAGCTTCTCATTATCAGGATAAGCAAAGAAAACAGGCTCAATGTTTGCGTTGTTCACACGTACATGTTTCATACGATCCTCTTCCTTGTCACGACGGGTAAGCTCATGCTTTTTGATAATACCATTCATATAATCGGGAACATAAGCACCGACCACCAATCCGTATTGCGTTTTCCCGTTCATCGTCTGGGCATAGATATAATAGTTTTCCTTATTATCCTGCACCAACCAGCCTTTGTCCTGAAACAGTTGGAAATTCTCGGCAGCTTTAGCATACACCCGTTCGTCGTGTTCATCCATACCAACAGGGAAATCTATTTCCGGTTTAATAATATGATAAAGAGACTTTTCGTTACCTTCCGCTTCTGCGCGGGCTTCTTCAGAGTTCAGTACATCATAAGGACGTGAAGCGACCTGTTCTACGAGGTTTTGCGGAGGACGAATGCCCTTGAAAGGTTTGATTATTGCCATGATATTAGTATTTTATATGTAAAAAATTAAAGCCACAGACTTCTTGAAAATCTGTGGCTCAAATATACTACTTATTTCTAAAAAAGACATTCTGCAACGGATTGTTTTTATTCAGATACTACCATAGTTATCCTGAAAAATCCGGCAGACTTATTCAGAATCTTACTTGTTTACTCTAAATTTCTCGCAACCATCTTTCAAGAAGCCCACAATTTGTTGAGCAGCAGCAATACCGGCATTGATATTTGCTTCGGCAGTTTGAGCACCCATCTTCTTAGGAGTTGAGAAATAACGTCCGGCAAACTTTTCTGCAAACTCTGCGTTAGCAGCAGGCATAATATCTGTGATATATTTGAAGTCTGCACGATCTTCCATCAATTTGATTAGTTCTGCTTCGTTAATCACTTCCTTACGGGCAGTGTTTACCAACATAGCACCTTTCGGCATATCTTTCAACAGAGCATAATTGATAGAGTTCTTTGTTTCGGCAGTTGCCGGAATATGAAGAGATACTACCTGGCAAGTCTTGTACAATTCTTCTGCAGAATCAAGTGCTTTCACACCATCTTTTTCGATTACTTCTTTCGGACAGAATGCATCATAAGCATACACTTCCATTCCGAAACCTTTGGCAACACGAGCTACATTGCGGCCTACGTTTCCATAAGCATGGATACCCAATTTCTTGCCCATCAATTCTGTACCGGAAGTTCCGTTATAGAAGTTACGGACAGCATATACCATCATACCCAAAGCAAGTTCGGCAACAGCATTGGAGTTCTGTCCCGGAGTGTTCATCACACATACGTTGTGAGCAGTAGCAGCAGCTAAGTCAACGTTATCATATCCTGCACCGGCACGGACTACAATCTTCAATTCTTTAGCAGCTTCAAACACCTCCGCATCAATAATATCACTACGGATAATGATCGCATTAGCATCTTTCACTGCATCCAACAATTGAGCCTTATCAGTATATTTTTCAAGTAAAGCAAGCTCAAATCCGGCTGCTTCTATTTCTTTACGAATACCGTCTACTGCAACTTTAGCAAACGGTTTCTCTGTAGCTACAAGTACTTTCATAATTTAATTCTGTTTATAAAGACTCACCACAGATTACGCAGATTTTCACAGATTATAGAATTTAGGAATCTGTGAAAATCCGTGTAATCTGTGGTGAAAATAATATATTAATGAAGTTTTTCAAATTCCTGCATGCAGTCAATCAAAGCCTGTACGCTTTCTTTCGGCAGAGCATTATAGCAAGATGCACGGAAACCACCTACAGAACGGTGTCCCTTGATACCTACCATCCCTCTTTCAGTAGCAAACTTCAAGAAGTCAGCTTCGAAGTCTTTGTATTCGGGAGCCATCACGAAACAGATATTCATGCGTGAACGGTCTTCTTTAGCAGCAGTACCCACGAACATCTTGTTACGGTCGATTTCAGCATACAACATATCAGCTTTTTCAATGGCACGACGTTCCATTTCTTTCACACCGCCTTGTGCTTTAATCCAACGAAGAGTCTGCAATGCTGCATAAATAGGCACAACAGGAGGAGTGTTAAACATAGAACCACTGTCAACATGAGTCTGATAATTCAACATCGTTGGAATGTAACGGGAAACCTTACCCAATGCGTCATTCTTAACGATAACGAATGTAACACCTGCAGGAGCCAGATTCTTTTGCGCGCCACCATAAATACAGATATATTTAGAAACGTCGATCGGACGTGAGAAAATATCAGAAGACATATCGGCAACCATCGGAACCGGAGAATCGAGGTCTTTCTTCAATTCTGTACCGTAAATTGTGTTGTTAGTCGTGATGTGGAAATAATCTGCGTCTGTCGGGATTGTATAATCTTTGGGGATATAAGTATATGTAGCTTCAGCAGAGGAAGCAACTTCTACAACTTCACCAAACCCCTTAGCTTCTTTCATAGCTTTCTTTGCCCATACACCGGTGTTTAGGTAAGCAGCTTTTTTTTCGAGGAAGTTATAAGGAACCATGCAGAACTCCATACTAGCACCTCCACCCAGGAACAAAACCGAATAACCTTCGGGGATATTGAGTAATTCCTTGAATAATGCCTCTGCCTCGTCAACCACAGGTTGGAAGTCTTTGGCACGGTGGCTGATTTCCATCAGAGATAAACCAGAGCCGTTGAAATCTAAAATAGCCTTCGCTGTATCCTCTATCACCTCACGCGGAAGAATGGAAGGTCCTGCATTGAAATTATGCTTTTTCATTTGAAGTTTGTTTTTGGTTTAACAATTTCGTTACTTTTTGTCTTTCGACTTTGCGAATTTACGAATTTATTTTCGGCGTACAAATCTTTCCTTATAAAAATACTGTTTTATAGCAGATTTCTCTTACTTTTTATTGGTTTATACAGGATATATACACCATATTGTTATCTATACATATCAAGTTAAGAATAAAAGTCGAAAATATCACTCTATGAAATCAATAAATTATAAAGTGAAAGAGAAATGAGATAAAAATGAATATTTATAAAGAAAAAGTTTTTTTTCTACTTCGCTTCTTCGATAATTGTCTTCATTCCTTTGATCTTTTCTCCTTGGATCAAATTCAGCAATTGTTTCACCTTAGCCCGACGAACGGCAACAAATGCATAATGCTCTTTTACATCAATAGCCCCTACATCTTCACGAGCCAAATTTCCTTTTTTATATAAGAATCCGGCAATATCTATCCGGCTTAATTTTTCTTTCTTTCCTTTACCTATATATACAGTAGTCCAGACAGATTTAGGAGGACGAGGAGCATTTTCCGGTAATGCCACTGTTTCTATATTATCCGGGATATAAGTCGGAAGTTTTTCCTCAGCGTGAAGCACCAGATAAGAAGTTCCGGTTGCATCCCAACGCGCGGTACGTCCGTTACGATGCGTGAAGGCTTCTTCGTTCACAGGAAGGTGGTAATGAATGATATGCTCAATTTCCGGTATATCCAGCCCACGGGCAGCGAGGTCCGTAGAGATAAGCACATGACAACTACCGTTACGGAATTTATACAAAGCACGTTCACGGTCCGGCTGCTCCATGCCACCATGAAAACGTTCGGCAAATAACTTCTTTTCAGCCAGAAGCTTATGTACCCGGTCTACCGCATCCCGATGATTACAGAAAACAATACTTGAACTGCTTCCCAGTGTACAAAGCAAATTATATAAAGTATCAATCTTGTCTTTCGAGGGAGAAATCACCTTCATTAATGTCAGGCGGGATTCCTGTTCTTCAGAAGCATCCGGCAGGAAATTCAGTTTCACTGTGCGGTTCAATCCTGTAAACTGAGGAATTTCTTCTGCATCGGTAGCTGAAAGCAGCATACGTTTCTTCAATCCCGGAAGTTGTGTGATAATCTCCGCCATTTCATCATGGAAGCCAAATTCCAGTGATTTGTCAAATTCATCAATAATCAGTGTATGGATCGTTTCGGGATTGAAGTTTCCCTTGGACAAATGATCGGTGATACGTCCCGGAGTACCAATAATAATAGCAGGATGATTGCCTAGAATACTCTTTTTTTCTTCAGCAATAGGGTGCCCACCATAACAACAACAAGTTTTCCAAGAAGTACCCATTGCCTTAAATACACTGTCTATCTGTAAAGCCAGCTCGCGTGAAGGTACTAAGATTAATACCTGCACACTACCGTCATCCGTTTTCAAAGTGAGCAATAATGGCAGCAGATAAGCCAAAGTCTTACCTGATCCTGTCGGTGACAACAGTATGACGTCTTTTTTTCCTGTAGCTTGTTCCAGCGATGCTTCCTGCATCGGGTTCAACTCCTCGATCCTCAAGTTACGAAGAACCGATTGTATAATCTCATTTTTCTCTAACATGTGGCAAAGATACAAAAAGAGTAAGAGTATGAAGACAAAAAGACGGTCAAACTTTAGCCATTCCAGTCAGTATATAGCGACCTTTCAGGTTATTCTCCTTCATATAAATCGTAACTTCTACCCGACAGGCTTTCATCAGATCATATCCGGTTAAACCTGCATTCATAGCTTTGATAAACGAATACTCCGTGTCGTCGTGAATAAAAGAAATACGATGATATTCCATAACAAAATGTATTTAGGGAACTATTATGTAGTCAAAAGTACAAAATTAATAGATAAGTAGATGCAAAAACAGATAACTATCTTCAAAACTGACATAAAATTCACCAAATACATCCCGAAAAGACACAAAAGAAGGCGGGAAATCTGAGAAGCATAATCAGCATTCAGATTTCCCGCCCTGTTTTTATATAACCTTTCCGGTAGTTTCCCAACCGGAGGGTATTTTTCGAAGATTATCCTCCGAAGTTATCGAACATCAAGTTCTGGGCTGGAACGCCAAGGTCATCAAGCATCTTTTCAACAGCTTTCGACATCGGGCCAGGACCACACATATAATATTCAATATCTTCAGGAGCTTCGTGATTCTTCAGGTAAGTTTCATAGATTACGTTGTGAACGAATCCCGGAGTATACTTCACACCGGCAGCATCAGCAGCAGGATCCGGACGGTCAAGTGCCAAATGGAATGTGAAGTTCGGGAAGTCTTTTTCGATTTGCAGGAAGTCCTCCAGATAGAATACTTCGTTCAACGCACGGGCACCATAGAAGTAAGACATCTTACGATCGGTAACGTGCAGTGTCTTCGTCAAGTGCATGATTTGTGCACGCAACGGAGCCATACCGGCACCACCACCAATCCACATCATTTCCTTGTTAGAATCCAAGATTGGGTGGAAATCTCCATAAGGACCGCTCATAATAACCTTGTCACCCGGTTTCAGCGTGAAGATATAAGAAGAAGCGATACCCGGCATTACATCCATAAATCCGGGACCTTGTTCTTTCGGCTTGAACGGAGGGGTAGCGATACGTACAGTCAGCATGATACGGTCACCTTCTGCAGGATAGTTGGCCATAGAGTAAGCACGGATTGTTTCCTCTTCATTCTTACATTTCAAGCCCAGCAAACCGAATTTCTCCCATGCAGGCAGATATTCTTCACCGATCAGGCTCTTATCAATGTCCTTATCATAATCCATTGAGAATTTAGGTATCTTGATCTGTGCGTAAGAACCCGGGATAAAGTCCATGTGTTCGCCTTTAGGCAATGCCACGATAAACTCTTTGATAAATGTAGCCACATTCTTGTTGGAGATCACTTCGCACTCCCACTCTTTCACGCCAAGTACAGACTCGTCAATCTTGATAGCCATGTCACTCTTCACTTTCACCTGACAGCCCAGACGCCAGTGGTCTTGTTGCTGTTTACGACTGAAGTGAGGAACTTCAGAAGGCAGGATTTCGCCACCACCTTCGAGTACCTGACATTTGCACTGTCCGCAAGAACCCTTGCCACCACAAGCGGATGACAGGAATACACCGTTTACGGCCAGCGTATTAAGCAATGTGGAACCGGACTCTACTTCCAGTCCTGTTTCGCCATTGATCGTTAGTTTCACGTTACCTGACGGTACCAGAAATTTCTTGGCAACCAGCAAGATAACAACAAGCAACAGAATAACCACAAGGAATACCCCAATGCTTGATAATATTAAATTCATATCCATTGTCTTATTCCTTTCTTTTTAGATGTTCAAACCAGAGAAACACATAAATGCGATTGCCATCAGACCTACAGTGATAAATGTGATACCCAGACCTTTCAGCGGAGCAGGTACATCAGAGTAAGCCATTTTCTCACGGATAGCAGCCAGACCGACGATAGCCAGCAGCCAGCCGATACCCGAACCGAGTGCGTAAGACAGCGCATCCCATACATCACCGATGTATTTCGGATCGCTTGCACCCAGATTGATGCGTTGTTGCATAAACAAAGAAGCACCCATGATAGCACAGTTAACAGCAATCAACGGCAGGAAGATACCCAGTGAAGCGTACAGCGACGGGCTGAAACGTTCTACCACCATCTCCACCAATTGCACGATACCGGCAATAACGGCAATGAAAAGAATAAAACTCAGGAAGCTGAGGTCAACACCTTCAATGATAGCGTTGGCAGCCAGCACCTTGGTTTGCAATAAATAGTTCACCGGAAGCGTAACCAGCAACACGAATGTTACGGCTATACCCAGTCCTACGGCAGTCTTCACATTCTTCGATACAGCCAGATATGAGCACATACCCAAGAAGAACGCGAATATCATGTTGTCCACAAAGATGGAGCGGACGAATAAACTTAATAAATGTTCCATATATTTTAATTAAGAATTAAGAATGAAGAATTTCGAGTTTATGAGTGTTACCTTCATTCATCCTTCTTCACCCTTCATTTATATTAATTACTTTCTTCTTGCAGTTCTTTGTGACGTGCACGCTGATACCAGATGATGCAAGCTACGATAATCAATGCCATCGGCGGCATCAACATCAGACCGTTGTTTACATAACCGATATTCTGGATAGGCTCATAATTCAGGATATTGAAACCAAGCAAAGTTCCCGAACCGAGCAGTTCGCGGAAGAAAGCTACGATTACCAGAATCTTGGCATAACCCAAACCGTTACCAACTCCGTCAAGGAATGATTCCCAAGGACCGTTCTGCATGGCAAATGCTTCCAGACGTCCCATCAGGATACAGTTGGTAATGATCAAACCTACATAAACAGAGAGCTGTACACTTACATCGTATGCAAACGCTTTCAGAATTTCACTAACGATGGTAACCAAAGCAGCAACCACTACCAACTGAACGATGATACGGATACGATTTGGAATCGTCTTACGCAACAGTGAAATAACGACATTGGCAAACGCTGTAATCACAGTAACTGAAAGTCCCATCACAATGGCGGGTTCCAGCTTGGCAGTAACAGCAAGTGCAGAACAGATACCAAGCACCTGTACGGTTACCGGATTATCGATTCCCAACGGAGCAGAGAATACTTCTTTATTCTTCTTTGAAAACAGTTGTCCCATATTCTTTATCCTCCTCCTTATTATTTAGTTAAAAAACTTATGTAATTATTCAGACAAGCCTTCAGCATAGCGTCCACACCTACCGAAGTGATCGTACCACCAGAGATACCGTCCACTTGGTAATCAGCTTTTTCTACCTTGCCATTCTTAACAACACCCAGAGCAACGGCACCGTTTTCCAGTGTCTTCTTGCCTGCGAATTCGTGTTGGAACCAGTCAGTAGCGATTTCAGCACCCAGACCCGGAGTTTCACTTGCGTGTGAGAAGTATACACCGTAAACTGTGTCTTTGTCCTCGTTCAGAGCAACGTATCCCCAGATACCGCCCCAAAGACCGGCACCGTATACAGGAACCACATATTTAGTCTGACCATCTACATCACATACAAATACGTGCAGACGTTGGTGTTCTTTCACTTCTTTCTCGTAGTTAGTGGCAAACTCACCTGTGTTTTCAGTCAGCGTGCCGTCTACGTTCATCAGCATATCACCTTTTACATATTTCTGATATTCGGCATCAGCATCTTCTACATTTTTAATGTTCAATGCAGCAAGAATCTGCTTTTTAGTGTCCAACTGCACATTCTTGTCTTGTGTAGCTTTCAGTGAAGAACTAACGAATGCCAGCAGGAATGCAACGATAACAACCATTACCGAAGCATAAATGATAGTATAACTATTACTATTTGTATTCATTTTCATTCGGTATTATTGGTTAGACTTAACAGCGCGTTTCTCGCGACGGCTGATATTACTCTGTACTACACAGTAGTCGATCAGCGGAGCGAAGATGTTCATCAGCAGGATGGCAAGCATCATACCTTCGGGATAACCCGGATTCAGTACGCGGATAACGATAGCCATCACACCGATCAGAAATCCGAAGATGTATTTACCTCTTTCCGTACGTGCGGATGTCACAGGGTCGGTAGCCATGAATACGGCACCGAAGCAGAAACCACCCAGTACGAGGTGTTCGTACCAAGGCATCTGAGCCATTGTGTTGTTTTCCATGCCGATAGCATTGAATACCCAGGCCATGAATGCACCACCAACGAATACAGAAAGCATCGTCTTCCAGCTTGCAACGCCTGTCCACAGCAGGATAACGGCACCGATCAGGATGGCGATCACACTTGTTTCACCGATAGAACCGGGAATAAGACCTGTTATCATATCCATGTTGAATGCAGGAACCGTACCCGTTGTAGCGGCTTGTCCCAGCGGGGTAGCCACAGTCAGACCGTCTACAGCCTGTCCCATACCGAAAATGGTATCGCCCGATACCCAAACGGCGTCACCGGACATCTTGGTCGGATAAGCGAAGAACAGGAATGCACGGGTGATCAACGCTACGTTGAACACATTCATACCCGTACCACCGAATACTTCTTTTGCAAAGATAACAGAGAATGCAGTTGCTACGGCAAGAATCCAAAGCGGACAGTCTACCGGAACGATCATCGGGATCAGAATACCGGAAACAAGGAATCCTTCCTGAATTTCCTCCTTCTTCCATTGAGCTACGACGAACTCAATACCCAGACCGACAACGTATGATACGATAATTTTAGGCAATACAGCCAGGAATCCGTAGATAAACATTTCGATGAAGCTGCCAGTAGCACCTGTGTGGGTGAAATGCTGGTAACCTACGTTGTACATACCGAACAGCAGCGCCGGTACTAACGAAATAACCACAATCGACATAATACGCTTGCTGTCGATCGCGTCGTGTATGTGCGTTCCCGTTTTCGCAGTCTTGCTGGGCACGAACAGGAATGTTTCGAAGCCGTCGAACACCGACTGGAATGCGTGGAATTTGCCGCCCTCTTCAAAGTTCGGCTTTATCTTATCGAGATAATTTCTTAACGCTTTCATTAATATATTACTATTTTACGATTTACAATTTACAATTTGCCATGCGGATTATGCCATTTCAGCACGGTTTTGGGAGCGCCTTCTCTTTGTGAGAAAAACTTATGAGAAAAACTATTTGCCGTAATAGCATTTGAGATAGATTTCTTTCATTTCCTTCATCAGCGGATATCTTGGGTTAGCGCCTGTACACTGATCATTGAAGGCCTGCTCTGTCATCTCATCCAGAGTATCCAGGAAGTACTTCTCGTCGATGCCGTATTCCTTGATCGATTTCTTGATACCGATCTTCTCTTTCAGTTCTTCCAGTTTTGCTATGAAATTCTCAAATACTTCCTTGTCTGTGTTGCCCTTGCATCCAGCATAGCGTCCAAGCTCTGCATAGTCTGCCAGTGCATGCGGATACTGATACTGTGAGAATGTTCCCATTCTTGTCGGAACCTCTTCTGCATTGTACCGCATAACCTCTGTCAGGAGCACTGCGTTTGCAATACCGTGCGGCAGGTGATGGAATGCACCCAGCTTGTGAGCCATGGAATGGTTCAGTCCAAGGAACGCGTTTGCGAAGGCCATACCAGCCATGCAGGAGGCGTTGCCCATGATCTCACGTGCCTTAGGATCTTTTGCACCGTTCTCATATGCAGATGGCAGATTTTCAAATACCATCTTCACCGCTTTCATGGAAAGACCCTTTGTAAAGTCAGTAGCCATGATGGATACGAAGGACTCGATAGCGTGTGTCATAACGTCAATACCGGATGCGCTTGTCAGTCCCTTAGGCTGAGTCATCATGTTGTCCACGTCTACGATTGCCATGTCTGGCAGCAGCTCGTAGTCAGCGATAGGCCATTTTACGCCTGTCGTAGCATCTGTGATGATGGCGAAAGGTGTCACCTCAGAACCTGTACCGGAAGATGTTGGGATCGCTACAAAATAAGCTTTCTCTCCCATCTTCGGGAAGGTAAATACTCTCTTACGGATATCCATGAAATCCATAGCCATATCTGCGAAATCTGCTTCCGGATGCTCGTACATTACCCACATGATCTTTCCGGCATCCATTGCTGAGCCGCCACCCAGTGCGATGATCGTGTCAGGCTCGAATGCTCTCATCTGCTCTACACCTTTCTGTGCGCACTGCAGAGTCGGGTCCGGAGCAACCTCGTAGAAGCATGTATGCTTAATACCCATCTGGTCCAGCTTCTCCTCGATCGGTTTCACGTAGCCGTTCTGATACAGGAAGGAGTCTGTTACGATAAATGCTTTCTTCTTGTGCATAACTGTTCCCAGCTCATCCAGAGCAACCGGCATGCAGCCTTTCTTAAAGTAAATCTTTTCTGGTGTTCTGAACCAAAGCATATTCTCTCTCCTCTCGGCTACTGTCTTAATGTTGATCAGATGTTTTACTCCTACGTTCTCTGATACGGAGTTTCCGCCCCAGGAACCGCATCCAAGAGTAAGGGAAGGTGCAAGTTTGAAGTTGTAAAGATCACCGATTCCACCCTGAGAGGAAGGTGTGTTGATAAGGATACGGCAGGTCTTCATCGCTGCTGAGTGTTTTGCTATCTTCTCTGTCTCAGAAGGATCGATGTAGAGAGCTGATGTATGTCCATATCCGCCGTCAGCAACCAGCTTCTCAGCTTTCTCGAGCGCCTCGTCAAATGTCTTTGCCTTGTACATGGCAAGTACAGGTGACAGTTTCTCATGTGCAAACTCTTCGGAGATGTCTACAGACTCAACCTCGCCGATCAGAATCTTTGTATTTGCAGGAACTTTCACTCCAGCCATCTCTGCGATCTTCACGGCTGACATTCCGGGGATCTTGTTGTTCAGCTTGCCGTCGATGATGATGGTCTTGCGCACCTTGTCAAGCTCCTCGCCTGGTTTCAGGAAGTAACATCCGCGGTAAGCGAACTCCTTCTTCACTTCCTCGTAAACGCTCTCCAGAACGGTCACAGACTGCTCGGATGCACAGATCATACCATTGTCGAATGTCTTGGAATGGATGATGGAGTTAACTGCGTTCTTGATATCTGCTGTATCGTCAATGATAACAGGTGTATTTCCAGGTCCAACACCTACGGCAGGTTTCCCGGAGGAGTACGCTGATTTAACCATTCCGGGGCCGCCCGTCGCGAGGATCAGGTCAGAGTCTTTCATAACTGTTGTGGTCAGTTCCAGTGAAGGAGCGTCAATCCATCCGATGATTCCCTCAGGTGCTCCTGCCTTTACAGCGGCATCCAGAACGACCTTTGCAGCCTCGATCGTACATTTCTTTGCAGCAGGATGCGGGCTGATGATGATCGCGTTTCTTGTCTTCAGACAAATCAGTGTCTTAAAGATTGCTGTAGAAGTCGGGTTTGTAGTCGGAATAACGGCCGCTACCAGTCCTACAGGCTCAGCAATCTTCTTGATGCCGTAAGCCTTGTCTTCCTCAAACACGCCGCAGGTCTTTGTATGCTTGTATGCGTTGTATGTATACTCAGCCGCGTAATGGTTCTTGATGACCTTGTCCTCTACAAGGCCTCGCCCTGTCTCCTCCACTGCCATCTTTGCGAGAGGGATACGCATCTTATTGGCCGCCATAGCTGCCTCAAAGAAGATCTTGTCTACCTGCTCCTGTGTGTAGGTTGCGAATACTTTCTGGGCCTCTCTCATTGCCTTCATCTTTGCTTCGAGAGCTTCCACGCTGTCAATAAATGTTGGTACCACCGCTTCTTCTTTCTTTTTCGCCATTTTGGTTTCCTCCGTAAATAGTTTTTCGTTGTTTTCTTCAACCTGGGTTAAGTATACTTGATTGTTAAATATTTGTCAATAACTTTTTGATATTTTTTTAACAAATATTTATTTTTATTTTCTCTCTAATAATTCTTTTTTCCAGCCAACCTCCTTTGCAAGTTTTTCTTTTGAATTTTTAAGTGAGCATATTTTATCATATTTTTCTTGATTTGTAACTATTATTTTGAAAAGTATATTATTTAACAATTAATTAACTGTCAGTAGTTGTCTTTTTCACATACTTCGGCACAATAATAACATGTTTTGATAATCAAAAAAACGGACAGCATTTCTGCTGTCCGCCTTTATCTCATATATAGATTTCTCTCTGATATGCAGGAAACTCTTATACAAGCTCGATAAGAACTTCCATGGCAGCGTCACCTTTACGCTGACCGATCTTGATGATTCTTGTGTAACCACCATTGCGGTCTGCATACTTCGGTGCGATCTCATCGAATAATTTTGCTACCATATCGATCTCTTTTGTGTTTTTCTTTCTTCCAGCTGCTGTCTTCGGAACCTCAGTTACAGGGCACAGAACTTTCAGCATCTGACGTCTTGCATGAAGTCTGGAAGGCATATCCTTCTTGATCTTCTTCTCTACTTCGTCATATACTGTAACTTTCTTTCCGTCTACAACTTCTTTCACTCTCTTGCCATCTTTGTCCTTGCGGGCAACTTTAGCCATAACAGTAACTTCCTCGAAGTTATCCTTCTCTTTTACTGCCAGAGCGATCAGACCTTCTGCGATCTTGCGGATCTCTTTAGCCTTTGCCTCAGTTGTTCTGATCTTTCCGTTGTTTAAGAGAGCTGTTACCTGGTTTCTCAGTAATGCTTTTCTCTGGCTTGATGTTCTGCCGAGTTTTCTATATTTTGCCATTTTTCTTATCCTCCAATATTTAACATCTGGTTATGCATCTTCGGGCTTACTAGCCAAATGCCGCCGCCATGCATCTTTGGGCTTACTGACGGCTTACTCCTCGCCCTGGCTCAGCTCTAAGCCGAGTTCTTTTAATTTTGCCAGCACTTCTTCCAGGGATTTGCGTCCCAGGTTGCGGACCTTCATCATGTCCTCGGGGGTGCGGTTTGTCAGCTCTTCCACTGTGTTGATGCCTGCGCGCTTCAGACAGTTGTAGGAGCGCACGGAAAGTTCAAGTTCATCGATGCTCATCTCAAGAACTTTCTCTTTCTCATCGTCTTCTTTCTCGATCATAACTTCAGCGGCCTGTGCCACTTCAGAGAGATCGATGAACAGCTTCAGATGCTCGCTGAGAACCTTTGCGGCAAGGCTGACTGCCTCGTCCGGATGAAGTGTGCCATTTGTCCACACATCAAGTGTCAGTTTATCAAAGTCTGTGATCTGTCCCACACGGGTATTCTCAACCGTAAGGTTTACTCTCTCTACAGGTGTGTAGATAGAGTCAATAGGAATAACCGCAATAGGAAGATCCTCATTCTTGTTCTTATCTGAACTTACATATCCTCTGCCCTTTGTGATAGTCAGTTCCATGTAAAGTTTGCTGTCCGCGCCGCCATTTAACGTAGCGATGACAGTCTCCGGATTCATGATCTCAATGTCTGAGTCCGCCTGTATATCAGCACCAGTTACGACACCTTCACCTTCAAATTCAATGTAGGCTGTCTTTGGTTCATCTGTCTCAGATGTATTCTTTATAGCCAGGGACTTCAAATTCATGATAATCTCTGTCACATCTTCCTTCACACCCGGGATAGAACTGAATTCATGCAGCACACCATCGATCTTCACCTGGCTGATAGCAGCTCCGGGAAGAGAGGAGAGCATGATCCTTCTAAGAGAATTTCCAAGCGTTGTACCATAACCTCTCTCAAGAGGTTCTACTACAAATCTTCCATATCTCTTATCTTCTGACATTTCTGTAATTTCAATATTTGGTTTATTAAAATCAAACACTATATAGTCCCTCCTTATGGGCTGATAATTTACTGAGGGTTAATACTTTTCTAAATTAATTATTTAGAATACAACTCGACGATCAGCATCTCGTCTACAGGAACGTCAATCTCATCGCGCGTCGGAAGTTCTTTTACAGTTCCCTTAAGAGCCTCATGGTCAACATCGATCCATGCAGGTACAAGACGGCCGCCTGTAACCTCGATGATATCTTTGTATCTCTGGGAACCTTTGCATTTCTCTTTGATCTCGATCACATCGCCTGCTTTAATAAGATAAGAAGGAATGTTTACCTGCTTACCGTTAACCAGTACGTGCTTGTGATCTACGATCTGTCTTGCCTCACGGCGTGTTCTTGCAAGCCCCATGCGGAACACTACATTGTCAAGTCTGGACTCCAGAAGAACCATCAGGTTTGTACCTGTCATACCCTTCTGCTGTTTTGCCTTCTTATAGTAGTTTCTGAAAGGTTTCTCAAGAACGCCGTAGATGAATTTTGCTTTCTGCTTCTCACGGAGCTGCAGTCCGTACTCACTCATCTTTCTGTTTGATCTTTTTAACTGTCTGTTAGACTTTTTATCAATTCCTAAATAGACTGGGTCCATGCCAAGTGAACGGCATCTTTTAAGAACCGGAACTCTGTTTACTGCCATGTTTTCGTTTTCCTCCTGATTTCTAGGGATATGAAATCCAATTCATTGTTTCTATTGTTAATATCTCTTCTATTAAACCTGAAACACAATCCGAAGACTAGACTCTTCTGCGTTTCGGCGGACGGCATCCGTTGTGGGGAACCGGTGTTACGTCTCTGATGCTTGTAACGTCAATTCCACATGCCTGAAGGGCACGGATTGCTGCCTCTCTTCCTGAACCAGGTCCTTTTACCATAACATCTACTGTCTTTAAGCCGTGTACCAGAGCTGCTTTTGCTGCAGTCTCAGCTGCCATCTGTGCTGCATACGGAGTAGATTTCCTTGAACCTCTAAATCCCAGACCACCAGCACTTGCCCATGACAGAGCATTTCCCTGTGCATCTGTTAATGTTACGATTGTATTGTTAAAAGATGACTGGATATGTGCTTGTCCGTGTTCAACGTTTTTCTTGACACGTTTCTTTGTCACTTTCTTTGTAACTTTCTTTGCCATTTAAACTAACCTACTTTCTTGAAATTTGCGTTGTTTGACTTTTATAAGGTAGTTCTTCGAGACTAAATTCAGGCTGCGCCTTCCGGCTTGCCTTCATTAAGTTCCGAAGAACGAAGTTCGCACTAACCTCAAGCCGCGCTTGTCAGCTTGCTTTCGCTAAGTGCTCTACTTCTTTTTATTAGCAACTGTTCTCTTAGGACCTTTTCTTGTTCTAGCGTTTGTCTTTGTCTTCTGTCCACGAACCGGGAGTCCTTTTCTATGACGGATACCTCTGTAGCATCCGATCTCCTGTAATCTCTTGATGTTCAGCGCGATCTCTCTTCTCAGATCACCTTCTACAACCTGTGTCTCGTCGATCACTGCGCTGATCTTCTTTACATCCTCATCTGTCAGATCTCTGCAGCGGATGTCAGGATCTACTCCTGCTTCTTTCAGAATACGTGTTGCGCTCGGTCTTCCGATACCGTAAATATAGGTCAGTCCGATTTCTACACGTTTGTCTCTTGGTAAGTCTACACCTGCAATACGAGCCATGTGATTTTCCTCCATTGATCTTTGTTGTTTAATATTGTCCTAAATTGAGGCTGCGGGTACTGGATCCTCTCCTGTTCCCTACCAGAGCACATATCTCAAGGACATTTCTCCCGCGCTCCGATATCCCAGCCCAGGCGTGTCGGTATTCACGCCCTTTCCGGCAGCCGACTCCTCATCGGCTAATGACCGCCGGTATTGTAAGCAATATACTAGAAACCCCTGTGGAACATCCACACTCTCTCGGTGTTTCATGTATATTAAATAGTACGAACACTGCACACACACCCTGGCGTGTCATACTATCAGCCGCCCAAATTAACCCTGACGCTGTTTATGCTTTGGGTTCTCGCAGATAATGCGAATGCTTCCTTTTCTCTTGATTACTTTGCATTTCTCGCAAATTGGTTTTACTGATGATCTAACCTTCACGTCAAATCCTCCTTTCATCCACTGCCTGCTTGGTTCCAAGGCGCTTTTACCGGAAATCCCGTAACAAGGCATAAAAATCCCCGGGAAACGCGCCTATATAGTATAGCACTACCGTTCAAGCAAAGTCAATAGATTTTCCGGTTGTTTCTAAGATAATTTTACAGCTTTTATTTGTCTCTCCAGATGATCCTTCCCTTTGAGAGGTCATAGGGTGACAGCTCCAGTGTCACTTTGTCTCCCGGCAGGATCTTGATAAAATTCATACGCAGCTTTCCGCTGATATGAGCCAGCACCTGGTGTCCGTTCTCCAGTTCTACCTGGAACATTGCGTTTGGCAGTTTCTCTACTACGGTTCCTTCGATTTCGATAACGTCAGCTTTTGACATGTCTCCTTAATCCTCCTGTTTTCCTTTTTCCTGGTTCAAGTAGTTTTTCAGTATCCTTTTTACGGCCACATCGTCCAGCGGGGCCGCCTCATACCTGGTACAGACAGGCTGTACATGCTTCTTTTTCTTCCTTTTCGGCCGGTCTACTGAGCGGAGCATTCCATCTGCCAGATAAACATATGCACTGTCACTTTCCATTATAACATACATTTTTCCTGTGTCATGTCCCGCTAGTGATCTGGCCAGCATTCCTGCCTTATATCTGTCCATCCTTTTTCCTCTCTCCATAACCTGACAGGGACAGCAGCACCGGCTCCCCTTTTGTGATCAGCACAGTGTTCTCGTAATGGGCAGACAGGGAATGGTCCTTTGTGACAACGGTCCAGTCATCGTCCAGCCACTCCACCTCCCATGTTCCCGCATTGATCATGGGCTCAATAGCCAGGGTCATGCCCTCTTTGAGGAGAACCCCTTTCCTTCCCTGCTCGTAGTTGGGTATCTCCGGCGATTCGTGAAGATTTGTGCCGATCCCGTGGCCGCACAGGTCTCTCACTACACCGTAGCCCCTCTCGCTGGCATATCTGCCGATGGCAGACGATATATCAAATAGATGATTGCCTTCTTTTGCGTACTTTATACCTTCAAAAAAGCATTCCCTTGTCACATCGATCAGTCTCTGCGCATCCTCGCTGATATGCCCGATGCCGTATGTCCTGGCGGCATCGGAGTGGTAGCCTTTGTAGATGACTCCGGCGTCCAGACTCACGATGTCTCCCTCTCGGATGAAGCGGTGGGGGCTGGGTATGCCGTGAACCACTTCCTCGTTCACAGAGACGCAGATGGAGGCCGGATATCCGTTGTAGTTCAGGAAGGAGGGCACGCAGCCGTGGCTGCGTATCAGCTCCTCCCCGATCTTATCTATCTCCAGGGTACTCATTCCCGGACGAAGCTCTTTTGCCAGTTCATTGTGGACAGCCTCAAGGATCCTGCCCGCTTCCGTCATAAGCTCGATCTCTCTGGGTGATTTTATCGTAATCGGCATGCTCTTACGCTCCTAAAATGTCCACAATTGCCTGGAATACATCGTCGATATCTACTGTTCCATCCACCGTCTTCAGAATGCCTGCCTCTGTGTAATAGTCGATCAACGGCTGAGTCTGCTCATGGTACACATTCAGTCTCTTCTGCACGGTCTCCGGCTTGTCATCGTCTCTTAAGATCAGCTCTGCGCCGCACACATCACAGATCCCTTCCTTCTTTGTGGGGGCATACTCTACATGGTATGTAGCGCCGCAGCCAACGCAGGCTCTTCTTCCGCCCATACGGCGAACGATATTCTCGTCCGGCACATTCACATCGATAGCGTAATCCATCTTCTGTCCCATCTTTGCCAGAGCCTCTGTGAGAGCCTCTGCCTGGGGGATCGTTCTCGGGAAGCCGTCCAGAACATAGCCGTTCTTGCAGTCATCCTGGTTCACACGGTCTACAACCAGATCCACAACCAGCTCATCTGGAACCAGAAGTCCCTGATCCATGTATGTCTTTGCCTTTTTGCCAAGCTCTGTGCCGTTCTTGATATTTGCCCTGAAAATATCACCGGTGGAAATGTGAGGGATCTCATATTTTGCAGCGATCTTTTTTGCCTGGGTTCCTTTTCCAGCTCCAGGTGCGCCTAACATAATAATTTTCATATGTCACTTCCTCCTTATAGCATTTTAACCCGCGAAAAATTTTCCGCGAGTTTAAAACTGAAGAATGCCCGGCGTGAGTGCCAGCGATGCTAAAGCGCACCCTGGCAGTTCACTTAGGACACAGCCCACACTGGGGCTTAACTATTTAAAAATCCTTTATAATTGCGTACCAGCATCTGTGACTCGATCTGTTTGATTGTTTCCAGTATAACACTTACAATGATGATCAGAGATGTGCCACCGAAGGAGACATGTGCTCCCAGCCATCCGTTAAAGAAAATAGGCACGATCTGCACAAGAATCAGTCCACATGCGCCGATAAAGATGATGTAATTTAAGATCTTCGTGAGATATTCAACTGTCGGTTTCCCCGGACGGATACCGGGAATAAATCCGCCGCTCTTCTTCATGTTATTTGCTATCTCCATTGGATTAAAAGTAATGGATGTATAGAAATAAGCAAAAAACACAGTCAGGATGATATACACGATCAGTCCCCATGAATACTGGAGCTGCTGCGGATTACACCAGTTTGACTGGTTCAGTCCTCGAAGGATCTCACTTCCAATACCATCCCCATCGCCTTTTCCAAGGAAGGTCGCGATCAGGATCGGCGTCTGCATCAGTGAGGATGCGAAGATGATCGGGATCACACCTGCAGTATTCACACGGAGCGGAATGTAGGTGGACTGTCCACCAAACATTCTGCGTCCCTGCATTTTCTGGGAATACTGCACAGCAATTCTTCTCTGTCCATCCTGCAGGAAAATAACGAAAACGACAAGCGCCAGAATGATCGCAAGGATGATCAGCGCTGCCAAACCGCCTGATGCAAGACTCTTCCCTTTCACAAACTGCTCATAAAGAGTAGCCATGTCGCTGGGGATACGGGAGATAATATTGATTACCAGCACAATGGAGATACCGTTTCCGACACCCTTTTCTGTGATCCTCTCACCGACCCACATAAGGAAAGCACTTCCGGCTGTCAATGTCAGTACAACGATAGCTGCATTGACAAAGTTGAACTCTTTGAGAAGTCCCTGACGTCCAAATCCAACTGCCATAGCTGTTGACTGGATCAGTGCCAGGACAACCGTCAGATAACGGGTAATAGCCGCGATCTTCTTTCGTCCGTCTTCCCCATCCTTATGCATCTCCTCCAGTTTCGGAATCGCGATGGTCAGAAGCTGCATAATGATGGATGATGTAATGTATGGTGTGATGCTCAGAGCAAGTACGGACATCTGTTCAAAGGAACCACCGGTGATGGCGTTAAAAAAGTTAAACGCCTCACCAGTGTTCTGTGCAAAGAAGTCCTGGATGAAATCCGGATCCACACCAGGTGTGGGCAGCTCAGATCCAATCCTGATCACAATCAGCATCATGAGCGTATACAGGATCTTTTTTCTGATATCCGCAATCTGAAATGCCCTTCTCACTGTCTGAAACATTAGATCACCTCTGCTTTTCCACCAAGAGCCTCTATTTTAGCAGCTGCACCTGCGCTGAATGCATTTGCCTGAACTGTAAGTTTCTTTGTCAGTTCACCGTTTCCAAGGATCTTTACGCCGTCCTTAGGATTTTTTACAATGCCCTTCTCGATCAGTGTATCTACAGACACAACTGCATCGTTTTCAAATACTTCGAGAGCGCTCACATTGATACCAACAATTGTCTTGCTGTTTCTGTTTGTGAAACCTCTTTTCGGTATTCTTCTATATAATGGCATCTGTCCACCTTCAAAACCTGGTCTTGTGCCGCCTGAACGGGCCTTCTGTCCCTTGTGTCCCTTTCCGGCAGTCTTGCCGTTTCCGGAGCCATGTCCACGTCCTCTTCTGAAGTTGTTGCTCTGTTTTGCCCCGTCAGCAGGTCTTAAATTTGATAAGTCCATTATGACACCTCCTTACTTCTTGATAGTCTAAACTTCTTCTACCTTTACTAAATGCTGCACCTGTTTTACCATGCCTCTTGTAGCTGCATTGTCCGGTAAAACAACTGTCTTTCCAGTCTTTTTCAGTCCTAAAGCTTCTACTGTTTTCTTATGCTTCGGCACAGCACCGATCGTAGATTTTACTAAAGTAATCTTTAAATCTGCCATTTTTATCTGCCTCCTTAGCCTAAGATTTCCTCAATGGATTTACCGCGAAGCTTTGATACCTCTTCAGGTGTCTTTACTTCCTTTAATCCCTCGATCGTAGCAAGCACAACATTCTGCTTGTTGTTGGAGCCGAGAGATTTTGTACGGATGTTCTTGATTCCTGCCATCTCGATGACAGCACGCGCCGGACCTCCGGCGATCACTCCGGTACCGTCCGGAGCTGTCTTCAGAAGCACGGATGCGCTTCCGAATTTACCGATCTGATCATGTGTGATACTTCCGTTCTCGTCCAGTGCCACTTTGATCAGTTTCTTTGCTGCATCTTCTTTTCCTTTGCGGATCGCTTCCGGGATCTCAGTTGCCTTTCCTAAGCCTGCGCCCACATGGCCGTTACCATCGCCTACAACTACAAGAGCAGTAAATCTCATGTTGCGGCCACCCTTAACAACCTTGGTTACACGCTTAATTGACACTACTTTTTCATTTAATTCTAACTGACTAGCATCAATACGTTCCTGTTTCATGTGTGTTCTCCCTTCCTAGAATTCCAGTCCAGCTTCACGAGCTGCGTCTGCAAGTGCCTGGATCTTTCCGTGATATACAAATCCGCCTCTGTCGAATACGACTTCCTTGATGCCCTTCTCCAGAGCCTTCTCTGCGATCACTTTTCCCAGAGCTGCTGCTGCTTCAACATTATTGGTCTTCTCAAGGTTTGCTTTCACATCTTTCTGAAGAGTGGAAGCTGCAACCAGAGTGTTCCCTGCCACATCATCAATAATCTGTGCATACATATGATTATTGCTTCTGAATACGGCTAAACGTGGGCATTCAGGTGTACCGCTTAAACGGTTACGTAACTTTCTGTGCTTTTTAACACGTACTTCTGTTCTTGATTTCTTGCTAACCATTTTCACACTCTCCTTATTTATTTCTTACCAGTCTTACCAACTTTACGTCTGATAACTTCATCAGCATACTTGATACCTTTGCCCTTGTATGGCTCCGGTCTTCTCTTGTCTCTGATCTCAGCCGCATACTGGCCAACTTTCTCTTTGTCAATTCCCTGGACAGTGATCTTGTTCTGGCCTTCCACAACAGTCTCAACGCCTTCCGGATCGGTCATTTCTACCGGATGAGAGTATCCTAAGCTGAGTGTCAGCTTATTTCCGGCTTTTGCAGCCCTGTAACCAACACCGTTTACTTCCAGGACTTTCTTGTATCCTTCAGTAACACCAACAACCATGTTGTTGATCAGTGTTCTTGTCAGGCCGTGAAGGGATTTCATCTTCTTCAGGTCGTTCGGTCTTGTGACAACGATCTGATCTCCCTCCTGCTTGATTTCCATTTCAACCGGAAGCTCTTTCTCAAGAGTTCCCTTAGGACCTTTAACGGTCACTTTGTTATTCTCTGCAATCTCAACAGTTACGCCTGCCGGGATTGTAATTGGCAGTCTTCCTATACGTGACATACCATGTCCTCCTTAACTTAAATTTTCGGAGCAGATGCTTTAGCCTGCTCTGTTTTCAGTCACATTGAGCACTTAGCGAGGTTTTTTACGAGCTTAGTGCGAAAGTGCACTCGGCCCACTTGGCGAGGTCCCTCACGAGCCTAGTGGCCGTAGTGTGTCCTCTTCCCCGCATGCTCATTTATTTTTATATAAGGATGTTCTTCTCGCTAAGTTCGGTCTTCGCTTACCGCTCGCCCTCACTAAGCTCCAAGAACGCCCTCGCACTAAGTTCAGGCATCGCCTGTCGGCTCGCCTTCACTAAGTTGCTTCCGGGCTACCAAACGAAAGCCAGAACTTCTCCGCCTACGCCCAGTTTTCTTGCTTCTCTGTCAGTGATCACGCCCTGGTTTGTGGAGATGATCGCTGTTCCCAGTCCACCGAGAACCTTGGGAAGCTCCTCGCTGCTGGCGTATACACGCAGACCCGGCTTGGAGATTCTCTTCAGTCCGGAGATGACTTTCTCGTTCTTATCTGCGCCATATTTTAATGTCACACGGATCGTGCTGAACGCGCCGTCCTCTACGATCTCGTATTTTGCAATATATCCCTCATTATATAAGATGTCTGCAATAGCGACCTTCATCTTGGATGCGGGGATATCTACTGTATCGTGTTTTGCAGTGTTTGCATTACGGATTCTTGTAAGCATATCTGCAATAGGATCACTCATAGTCATGGATTGCTTCCTCCTTTACCAACTTGCCTTTTTCACACCCGGGATCTGTCCTTTGTATGCCAGTTCGCGGAAGCAAACACGGCAGATACCATATTTTCTCAAATATGCGTGCGGACGACCGCAGATCCTGCAGCGGTTGTATTCTCTTGTGGAGAATTTCTGCTTGCGCTGCTGTTTGATTTTCATTGCTGTCTTAGCCATAATTTACCTCCTTATTTTGTAAACGGCATGTTGAACTGTTTTAACAGCTCGCGAGCCTCTTCGTCTGTCTTTGCAGTGGTTACAAAGATGATGTCCATACCTCTCACTTTGTCAACCTTATCGTACTCGATCTCCGGGAAGATGAGCTGCTCTTTGATACCGAGAGCGTAGTTACCTCTTCCGTCAAACGCGTTCGGGTTTACACCTCTGAAGTCACGTACACGGGGAAGGGCAAGATTGATGAGACGGTCAACGAACTCATACATCTTCTCTCCTCTTAAAGTAACCTTGCATCCGATCGGCATACCCTCTCTGATCTTGAAGTTTGCCACAGATTTCTTGGCCTTGCAGATCACTGCTTTCTGTCCTGTGATCTTCTCCAGGTCAGCAACCGCTGACTCTAAAACTTTGTGATTGTCTTTTGCCTCGCCTACGCCCATGTTAATAACAACCTTGTCGAGCTTCGGCACTTCCATGATATTTTTATAACCAAACTTTTTGTTCATCGCGTCGATGATCTCGTTCTGGTACTGTTCTTTCAGTCTGCTCAAAGCACTGGACCTCCTTCCTCAACAATTAATCGATTACTTCGCCTGTTGACTTTGCAACGCGGACTTTCTTGTCGCCATCCATCTTGAACCCTACTCTTGTAGCTTTTCCTTTGTGGATGTACATTACGTTAGAAATATCAATAGGTCCTTCCTGATGAACGATACCGCCATTCTGATTGGAAACACTCGGTTTTGTGTGTTTTGTCAGCATGTTGATACCCTCAACGAGAACTGTACCGTCTTTCTGATTAACAGCGATAACTTTGCCTTCTTTGTCTTTGTCTTTTCCAGCAATGACTTTAACCATATCGCCCTTTTTGATCTTCATAGTTGACATCTTATTCTCGCACCTCCTTAAAGTACTTCCGGAGCCAGGGAAACGATCTTCATAAACTGTTTGTCACGAAGCTCCCTTGCAACGGGCCCGAAGATACGGGTTCCTCTTGGGTTTTTGTCTTCTTTAATAATTACAGCAGCGTTCTCGTCGAAACGGATGTAGGAACCATCTTTACGACGAGTACTGTTTACAGTACGGACAACTACAGCCTTAACAACGTCACCTTTTTTAACAACGCCGCCTGGTGTTGCATCTTTAACAGACGCAACGATAACATCTCCGATGTGGGCATATCTTCTTGTAGAACCGCCAAGCACACGGATACAAAGTAATTCTTTAGCACCTGTGTTGTCTGCTACTTTAAGTCTACTTTCCTGTTGTATCATGCAGGTAATCCTCCTTTATTTTCCATTCTTTGAACGAATCTTCAAAGTGCGAATCAATTATTTCGCTTTTTCTACGATCTCAACAAGTCTCCATCTTTTGTCTTTAGACAGTGGTCTTGTTTCCATAACTCTTACTGTATCCCCAACGTTACACTCATTGTTTTCATCATGAGCTTTCAATTTATAAGTTCTTTTTACGATTTTCTTATAAAGAGGGTGTTTAACGTGGTCTTCAACTGCGACAACGATTGTTTTGTCCATTTTATCGCTGACAACCTTGCCTGTACGAACTTTTCTTAAATTTCTTTCTTCCACAGTACGACCTCCTATTCAGCTTTAGAAGCTTCTGTGATCATCGTCTGAATTCTTGCGATGTTCTTTCTAACTTCTTTAATTCTGCTTGTGTTATCTAACTGGTTAGTTGCATTCTGGAATCTCAGATTGAAGAGTTCCTTTTTAGCAGCTACTAATTCTTCATTTAATTCTTCTACAGATTTTGCTCTTAATTCGTTTACAAATGTATTAATTTTCACTGTTATCACCGCCTTCTAAGTCTGCGCGA
>OGXL01000188.1_pt1 | contig 48270 bp, 36 predicted proteins | sample 1576311 | NCBI WGS metagenome assembly OGXL01 (sample SAMEA3541564, study PRJEB24748) | human gut metagenome | biome: human gut; feature: human-associated habitat; material: faeces | place: China | collected 2012 | reverse complement strand
GGGTTCTGGGTCAAGACTGGCTCGTAAGAGCCACTCGCGCAAAAAAAATCCACCGCACAAAACGTTCGTGCGGTGGATAAATTTTTTTTGCGGTCTTGACGCAGGGCACGGCGCGTGCCACAGGCGGAGGCAGAAGGAAAAAATTATTTTTTTCGAGACTTATTGATGCGATAGGCATCGTACATTTCTTCAAGCCATTCAGTGTATTCCTCGATACTTTCATAGCCTTGTTTGACGTTATCCTTATGGACTTGATTATTTTCTTGAAATTCCAGACGCGCTTCGACGGAAATGTTATCAAAGCGGTGGCCAAGCATGTTAAGGATACCTTTCACTAATTTTTGAGGTTCAGAAAACACCTGTTTATAGGCTTTACGGTGCAATTCAGAGCATTTTTGAGAACAAGTGCGAGAGTTTTTGGCGGTTGGACTAGCAACATAGTACTTGCCACAGTGAACACACTTTCGCAAATGCACTAATGGAGTATAAGGCTGAGCGATATACTCGCAGGTAGCACAGCAATAATCCCAGAGATCGTTTACGGTATAGCAACGTGCAAGATCGGTATAAGGCTTTTTTACAGGTGCGTCTTTGGAAGGCTTATGAAAAGAGTCGTTAAATTCAGCAGCAGCATAGAAAGTTTTTTTACCATCTTCGGTAGAAAGTTTGGGTGAAAACTCTTTGCTTGTAGGAAGCATTGTATTGCTTTCGGTATCATAGGGGTCGCTTATGGGAAAACAAGAGCCGGGGAATTGGCGAGAAACTTGATCTCGAAAGAATACAAAGTTGTCTGCAGAATGACGGTAATCGGTATCTAATGTGCTTAAAAACCACTTCAAGGCGTTAATATTTTTGTGCACAGGGTCGTCAAACATTGCATGCGAAGGGTTGTACGCACCGTCATCAAACGTCTTGATGATTGCATGGAGCATAGAGCCGATGGGACGAGGCTTATCACAATCAAGAGGAAGATGATTAAGCAGCTCGAAAGGATGGTGAGGCATTAAAGGACGATATTGGACCGTAGGGAGTGGATCTTCCAGATAGACTGGGCGACTCAGAGAAATTACTTGTTCGTAGCAGGTACAACCATCGTTACTGAAGATAATGCGATGTGAGGGAATAGGGCAAAAATTATTCATTTTTGAAAGTTCCTTTCTAGTAAACTTTTTTGGTATAACATTTAACGTAAAATATTATACTACATTTCTGTTTTTTGTCAAGAGCATGTCTGATATAATCAAATTATCAGGAAGGCCTGCTGATAAAAATAACCTCATTTTTGGAAAGTTCTCGAAATTTATCGAAAATGAATGAAAAGGAGCAAAAAATTATGTTAAAACTCAATGATCTCAAGATTGATGTCAAGGCAACCGTAGGCTCCCCTCTGGTGCTGTGTCGTGTTAATCCGACCGTAGCCTATGAGGGCGATGTACCTACTTCACGCCGTGATGGTACGCGCTACACGGTGGCGTGTCCGGGCGCAGAGATGAAGACTCTCGCGGTAAAGGTTCCTGGCTCTCAGACGGTTGAGTTTGAGGAAAAGGGCATCATCCTTGTCGATTTTGACGGCATGGAAATTTACGTTTATTACAAGGATGGCAAGCCGTTTGTAGCAGCACGCGCCAAGGCCATTCGTCGTGTAGACAGCCAGTAAGAGCATAGTTGTCGGTGAAGAAGGGGCGTACCACCAGTGCGCCCCCACCGACCTCTAAGAAAGGAGCTTCTTTATGAAAAAGACTCTTTTAGGTTCATTTCAGGTACTATTAGCTGCTACGCCTTTGTTTGGTGCAGAGTGCACTCAGGTAGGCACATGGTATAAGGTTGCAGTGCCTAAGTTGGGTATGCAAGTTGTACCTGTGTACATTGAGGGATCGCCAGATATGTGCATCAGCAGTGGAAAAGTCTATTTCGTGCGTTTTAGCGGCGTAGATGTCCGTTTTGACGCAAAGGGTACCACTGCACAGTATGCTACCGCAGATTTTATCGAATGCGTAGGCATCGTTGAAGCAGAGGGAAGCGGAGGTATATGGTTGCGCCAGCGGCCAGCAGATAAGAGGAAGGAAGGTTTTGAAAGTGCACTTTCAAAAGCATAAAAAAGCGTTTTGCGCAATTATCGCCGTGGTTGTAGCGATTGTGGTGTATATAAGCCTCTATACGGCAGTTCTTCCGAGTATCGCAGTAGTAGGCGGTAGCTGTATAGGTGCAGTTACATTTATTACGTTGCACTCTATCGCGCAAGGCCAGTTCGGTTCACTGGTTGTACGCAGTAATTTAGAGCGTATAGGTCTAGTCAATAGAAAGGGCGAGCCACCGTTTCTGCTGAGGCATTATCCTGATCCAACCTATGCTAGAGGTATGATCTATGAGTTCACTAATCGGGGCATTCCGTACGAGGATTGGCTCGACATTCGTGAAAAACTTGAAGCAGCATTTAACATTTTTGTTTACAAAATTGCTCCCGGAAAAAGTCGAAGGCGCGTACTTGTATATGCTGTTCCAGCGGATGAGGGTATACCAAAGAGGCTTGAGTGGTCTCCAATCTACCTCATCAACGATGACTTTTCACTTTCATTGGGCCGAGGTTTGCAGGGTATTGTGACTATTGATCTGGCAGTCGTTCCGCACATTTTGATCGGTGGCAGCACAGGCAGTGGTAAAAGTGTGCTCTTGAAAAATCTACTTATGCAGTGTGTTTTCAAAGGATGCGAGATTTATATCGCAGATTTCAAGGGTGGTCTAGACTACCCATCGATATGGTGGGAAAAAACACAGGTCGTTACGGAACCAGTTGATTTTTTGCAAAAATTACAGAAAATCGAGCAAGAGATGCGGCATCGTATTGCAGTCTTACGCAAAGCTGATAAGCGTAATATTAAAGATTTCAATCTCACACACAGTGAGTATCGTTATCCTCGTATTATCATTGCATGTGATGAGGCAGCTCAACTTTTGGATAAAACTGGGCGATCGAAAGAGGAAAAGGAAGTTATAGAGCAGGTTACAAAATATTTGGCTCTTTTTGCTCGTCAGGGCCGTGCTGTGGGCGTTCACCTTATGCTGGCAACGCAACGGCCGGATGCTAATGTGATTCCAGGTTCGATTAAATCTGAATTGGATTGCCGCATTTGTGGCAGAGCTGATCTCGTTTTGTCACAAATTGTGATAGATAGTGGAGCTGCGCACGATCAGATTCCTAAAGATGCGCAGGGTCGTTTTCTATTGGGTGACGGTGGTGACGGCACGTTATTTCAAGGCTTCTGGTTCGACGATTCAAACTGGTGGTATCCAGAAGGTATGGCACCGGAGGTGTGCCATGTGCCAAACGTGAAAAAATAAGCAGTAAGCCCAGCTTCAGGGCTTGTTGGAGCTGGGCTTTTTCTTGTGCCAATGTGCCAAAAAGACGAGAAAAGAGGTGTAATGTGGAAAAAATTGAAAGAATAGAGACGGAAAAGGTCGAAGAAGATGAAGAGGAAAAGCGGTTCCGCAATTTCATGATTGTGCAGCAGCTTAAGTATCTCAAACCGCCGTATGATACATTGGATAAGCTACTTGAGCGAGTGCATGAACTCGGTGCAAAAAAATACGCAGGGATCGTGCATGATAAGGATGAAGGAGAAGCCACACACATTCACATTTTTGTGCAGTTTGTAAATGGCCACTATATTGACGCACTCGCTAAGAAACTGAATCTTGAATCTCAATGGCTCGAAGTCTGGGACGAGGGCTTGGACAACGGCTTTGCATATTTGACCCATCGAACTCCGAAGGCAAAAGACGATTTTCAATACGACGCGCATGAAGTATTAGCCAATTTCGACTACCCAAAGTGGTTGGAAAAGTACGAGGCCAAACAGGAAGAGAACAATAAGTCTAAAAAATCGATTAGCAAAATTGACCTGTTGCTCAATTCTTTGTACGTTGGCATTCGCACCCGCGAAGAAGTGGAAAAAGATCTGTCTGGAAGCGAATATGCTCGTCATCATAGGAAAATCGAAGATGTTTGGGCGAAACGTCTCCAAAACTTAGCAGAAGAGCGTATGAAGAAGCGCAAAGCCGAAGGTATAGAAGTGGAAGTCATTTGGATTTACGGAGAGGCAGGTACTGGAAAGACTCGCTTTGCGAAGGAGCAAGCAGCAAAGAGAGGCACGCCATATTTCATTACCGGAAGTAGCCGAGATCCATTTCAGCGTTATAGTGGTGAGGACATCATCATTTATGATGAAGCGCGTCCAAGAGATATGGCTTTTTCAGACCTGCTTAAGTTGCTCGATCCTTATAGCGAAGAAGTATCGGCTCCAAGCCGATATTACGACAAAGCGATTTGCGCGGCAGTATATTACATTACTACACCGTATTCTCCGATCAGTTTTTATCAGAAAATTATGGGCGAAGGATGGGAAGATAGCGCCGATGGTTTCGGGCAGCTGTTGCGCCGTTTATCGCTGGTGCTCCATGTGACACAAGATAGCATCCAGGCAGTGGAATTCTTGTCTGAAAAGCATGAATTTATGCCGATAGCAGGTGCAAAACACGAAAATCCATATCGCAAACAGGAAAAGCAAAATAGCAACAATCTGGAAAAGTTTAATGCGCTTTTTGCAGATACAGGAAAGAATGAGGTATAGCTATGGAAGTAGAAGATAGAAAGCTGATAGTGCCGATATGGGAAAAAGAACTTCTATCGGTAAAAGAAGCGGCCGCTTATTTCGGTATCGGTGAAAATAAACTTCGCGAGCTTACGGACAATCCAGATTGTCAAAGTGTACTCTGGGTCGGCAGCAAGCGCCTGATAAAGCGAGAGAAAATGAAAAAGTATCTCTCGGATATTGATGAGATTTAATTCTAAAACAGCAGCGAATCGGTTTACCGTGTTCGCTGCTGAATAAATTTTAAGATAAATGAGCATATGGTATGCTAGGGGATAGAAAAAAAGATAAAGCATGTGTTATAATACATATGTAAAGTCGTTTTGTTCCTTAGCAAAGGAGAACAGCTATGGAACATCGCAAGGATAAAAAGAATCGGGTTTTGAAGGACGGTGAAAGTTACCGAGAAAAAGAAAATCGGTATATGTACCGCTGGTTGGACAACGATAAAAAGAGGCATTACATTTATGCGGCAACGTTATCTGAACTGCGCAGAAAAGAGAAAGAAATCAGTCAAAATGTGAATGACGGTATCAACACCGAAAAAAGCAATATGCGACTGGATGATCTCTATGACTGGTGGAAAAACAATAAGATCGGCATTAAGGAATCAACATACGTCAACTATGTTTATATGTATGAGCGATTTATCGGTCCGAGAATTGGTCATATAAAATTAAAGGATATTAGGAGATCGACGGTTCGGGGATTGTACAATAACCTTACGAAATGCGATGATGCAGGGCAGGTTATGGCCATCAATACGCTGGAAATTATTCATAATGTCTTGCACCAGATTTTGCAGGTTGCTGTGGATGATGATTATATTCGAAAAAATCCGACGGACCGGGCACTGAAAGAGATTAAAAAAGCAAACAGCTATGAGCGGCCACAGCGCAAGGCGCTGACCGTCGAACAACAGAAAATCTTTGTTGATTTCTTGAAGACAAAGCCGTCCTATAAACGGTGGAGCATTTTGTTTGCCGTTCTGTTAGGTACAGGTTGCCGTATTTCAGAATTTGTCGGCTTGCGCTGGTGTGATGTTGACTGGGAACATAACTTGATTTCCATCAACCACAATCTGGTGTACAGAGTACATGAAAATAATAAGTGCTATTTTACTATTTCGACGCCAAAGACAAACGCCGGTTGCCGTACAATTCCAATGTTGCCAGAAGTCCGAAAAGCGTTAGAGGATGAACGATGCCGTCAACAGAAGACGAGTAAAACATGTCAAACTGTTGTTGATGGATACAAAGGCTTTATCTTCTTTAATCGCTATGGTAATGCTTATCAGCCTGCGGCAATCAATCGCCAGATTGATCGTGTTGTACTGGCCTACAATGAGGAAGAAACGAAAGCGGCAGAGAAGGAAATGCGTATGCCTGTATTGCTGCCGGATTTCAGTTGCCACCAGTTGCGTCATACTTTCTGTACGAGAATGTGTGAGAATGAAACGAATATCAAGGTCGTTCAAGATATTATGGGGCACACAGATATTCGTACAACGCTGGAAATTTACGCAGAAGCGCAAGACGCATTGAAAGAGCAAGCAGTAGAGAATTTGGCTGGAAAGATCGGAGTTTACTGACACCGATTTTGACACCAAAATCGAGCAAGACTATAATAAGTTATGTGAAAATGCGTGAACCAAAGTGCGTGATTTAGTGCAATTTAGTACGGTATAATAGCATATAAGAGGATATAAAAGCATATAAAAATGGCGCTTACCAATCCCGACAATGAAGCCGCTGGACTGATTGCGGGCGCACAAGGCAGAATAACCGTGTGTACGCGAGATTCTGCAGATAGCTTACACCAAATTACCACAGGCTTGCAGCAAAGGAAGCCTTGGAAATGTACAGATTGAATTTGGGCAATCGACCCGTCGAGAATCGGCGGGTCTTTTTTTGCCCATCGGAGGCGCGGCGGTGTGTTCTTTTCGCAGCCTTGCAGCTGCACAGCGTTTCACGCCGGTATCCCATTTCAACTTGTTTTACAGGAATATTCGCCGCAAAAGCGCTCCGGATACGGCATATAGTCTGTGTTTTTGCCTGTTTTGGCAGGGAAAAAGGCGAAATTCCTTGAAATACCGTCCGCGAAGTGCTATGCTATTCTTATATAATGCCGTTTTGCGGCGAGAAATGAGGAAAAAGAAGGGCAGTCTGTCGGGGAGAGGCGGCTGTCACGGGTAAGGAGAATTGGTTGATGAAAACAAAAAAGAGGAAGCGGGGTCTGTCCTTCCTGCTCGCGGTACTGGTAACAGCGGCATGTCTGCTGACCGGCTGCGGCACACAAAAGAGCGAAGCACAGGAGGACGCGGAAACCATTCAGGTCTATCTGTGGAACACCACGCTGTACGAAAAATATGCCCCCTATATCCAGTCGCAGTTGCCGGATGTGAATATTGAGTTCATTGTCGGCAATAACGATCTGGATTTTTACAAATTTCTGAACGAGAACGGCGGCCTGCCGGACATCATTACCTGCTGCCGCTTCTCGCTGCATGACGCTGCGCCGCTGAAGGACAGTCTGATGAACCTCGCCACGACCAACGAGGCGGGCGCGGTCTACAACACCTACCTCAACAGCTTCAAAAACGAGGACGGCAGCGTAAACTGGCTGCCGGTCTGCGCGGACGCGCACGGCTTTGTGGTCAACCGCAGTCTGTTCGAGAAATACGGTATTCCGCTGCCCACCGATTACGACAGCTTTGTTTCTGCTTGTCAAGCGTTTGAAAAGCACGGCATCCGCGGCTTTGATGCGGACTATTTCTACGATTACACCTGCATGGAAACGCTTCAGGGACTTTCTGTCTCCGAGCTTTCCTCGGCGGAAGGCCGCAAATGGCGCACCGCGTACAGCGACCCGGCCAGCACCGAGAAAGTCGGTCTGGACGACACCGTCTGGCCGACCGCATTCAAGAACCTCGAGCAGTTCATCCGCGACACCGGCCTGAACGCCGCTGACCTGACGCTGATCTACGATGACATCATGGACCGGATGCGCAGCGGCGAGCTTGCCATGTTCTTCAGCAGCTCTGCTAATGTTAAAATCCTGCAGGATGAGGGCATTGATACGACCTTCCTGCCGTTCTTCGGTCAGGATGGGCAGCAGTGGCTGATGACCACCCCGTATTTTCAGGTTGCGCTGAGCCGCAATCTCGAGCAGGACAGCGCACGCCGCGACAAGGCGATGCAGGTGCTCCGTGTTATGCTCTCCGAAGAAGCACAGAACCGCATCGTCTATGACGGACAGGACATTCTGAGCTACAGTCAGAACGTCAGACTTCGTCTGACCGATTATCTTGAGGACGTGCGCCCGGTGGTCGAGCAGAACCATATGTACATCCGCATCGCCTCCAACGATTTCTTCTCGGTCTCCAAGGATGTGGTCTCGCGCATGATCGCAGGAGAATATACGGCAGAGCAGGCGTATCAGGCGTTCAACGCGCAGCTGCTTGCGGATGAGCCTGCCGCGGATACGGCTGTGCTGACCTTGGACAAGGGCTATTCAAACGTTTTCCATGCGGACAGCGGCAATGCCTCCTTCTCCGTAATGGCGAACACGCTGCGCGGCGTGTATGACACCGATGTGCTTATTGCTGCGGCGAACAGCTTTACCGGCAGCGTGCTGGCGGCAGACTACACCGAGAATATGGCTGCCTCTATGATCATGCCGAACGATCTGCGCGCGTATCAGCGCACGATGAACGGTGCGGAGCTGACCGAGACCCTCCGCGCCTTTGTCGAGGGCTGCGAGGGCGGCTTTACGCCGTTTAACCGCGGCTCTCTGCCGGTGGTCAGCGGCATCGCCATCGAGGTCAAGGAGGAAAACGGCGGCTTTACGCTGACCGGGATCACGCGGGACGGCAAACCGCTCCGCGAGGACGAGACCGTAACCGTAACCTGTCTGGCGACGGTGGGCAGCATGGCGCCGCTGCTTGCGGACGAAAGCCGCGCCTTCGAGGGCGGCGACACGAGAGTTCGGGACACCTGGAGCGCGTATGTCTCCGAGGGGAATGCCGTACTGGCGGAGCCGGAAAACTATATTACATTGAGGTAAACGGAAATGGCAGATAAAACACGCGGAAGCAAAATAAAATACCGCTTCCTGAAAAAATGGCGCTGCCCTGCCGCCGCACTGTTGGCTCTGGCGGTGCTGCTCGGCGGCATCTGCTATCGGTATTTCTTGTTTATGTCGCAGACGGTCTATCGGGAGAGCACCTCGCATCTGTCGGAGATCCTGCGTAAATCCGACAATATGCTGAACCATCTGGTCAGCCGAAACCAGATGCTGCTGCATCTGTGGAACGATTTTCTGAAAAACGCCTCGAGCGAAGAACAGATCCGTTCCAGTCTGAACGAGATGCAGAAGGAGACCGGCTGCGCCGCCCTCTACTTCCTCGCCTCGGACGGCAGCTGCATGACGCAGGACGGCGAAAAGAGCAGCCTTGGCTCGCAGACCGATCTGGACACGCAGCTTTTCGCCGGAGAGGACGTCGTTGTGAATGCGGTGCTGCCCGGAAAGCCGCAGATGCTCGTGTTTGCCTGCCCGGAGATGAGCGGCACCTACCGCGGCTTCGCCTATGATGCGATCGCCATCGCCTACTATAATGATACGGTGCTGAACGCGATCGACAACTCCGCCTTCGAGGGCACGAGCCACAACTATGTTGTCTACCCGGACGGGCGCGTTGTGCTCGACAGCGAGGCTGACGGTGAGAACGGCAGCGAGGAATCGGTCTATAATTTCCTCGCGGAGCTGCGCAGCAGCTCCAATCTGTCCGATAAAGCGTTCGACGCGCTGAGTGACGATTTCGCGCAGGGCAGGAACGGCAGTCTGATGCTGACGCTGCATGGAACCCGGTACTATCTGGTCTACGAGAACACAGGCATCCAGGACTGGATCATGCTCAGCCTTGTCCCGGTCAGCGTTGTTAACGCCAGCATGGATACGCTGTGGCACCGGACGGTCGAGATCGTGGTCGTTATCGCATGCCTGATTATGGTGCTGCTTATCGCGCTCATCGTGCACAGAAGCCGCGATGCGCTGCGTCGAAGAGATACTGAGATCCTGTACAAGGATGAGCTGTTCACCCGGCTCTCACGCAACGTGGACGATGTTTTCTTCATGCTGGATGCCGAAACCTCCCGCACGGACTATGTCAGCCCGAACATCGAGCGGCTGCTGGGCGTGTCGCTCGAGCAGGTGCAGCAGGACATCCGTGCACTGCGGGCGCTGCACCCGAAGGACTCTCCCGACCACGATAAGAACTTCCTCGCGGGGATTCAGTGCGGCGAGCAGAGCGAATGGGATGCCGATTATGCCCATCAGCAGACCGGTGAGCGCCGCTGGTTCCACATCGTCGCCATGGGCAGCGAGGTCGCAGGCCGGACCAAGTATATCCTCGTGATGTCCGACCGCACGGCTGATCGGAAGATCAATCAGGCGCTTTCCGAGGCGGTTGCGGCCGCCGAAGCCGCCAGCCGCGCCAAGAGCACCTTCCTGTCCAATATGTCGCACGATATCCGCACACCGATGAATGCGATCATCGGCTTTACCACCCTTGCGGTCAGCAATATCGACAATCAGGAACGGGTGAAGGACTATCTGACCAAAACCCTCTCCTCGAGCCGCCACCTGCTCGCGCTCATCAACGATATTCTGGACATGAGCCGCATCGAGAGCGGCAAGCTCCATCTGGAGGAAACCGAGGTCAACCTCGCCGAGATGCTGCACGATATCAAGACCATCGTCAGCGGACAGATATACGCCAAGCAGCTCGAGCTTTATATGGATGTGCTTGACGTTGCCGACGAGGACGTTTACTGTGACCGGACACGTATGGGACAGATTTTGCTCAACCTGCTGTCCAACGCCATCAAGTTCACGCCGGCGGGCGGCACGGTCTCCGTGCGTATCCGGCAGCTTGCCGGAACCGTGCGCGACTGTGCACAGTACGAGTTCCGCGTCCGCGACAACGGCATCGGCATGAGTCCGGAGTTCGCGCAGAAGATTTTTGAGCCGTTTGAACGCGAGCGCACCTCCACGGTCAGCCGAATACAGGGAACCGGCCTCGGCATGGCCATCACCCGGAATATCGTCGAGATGATGGGCGGCACGATTAAGGTGCAGACCGAGAAGAACCGGGGCACCGAGTTTATCATCTGCCTGCCGCTGCGCGTGCAGACCGGCAGCCGCCGCGAGGAAAAGATTGCGGAGCTTGCCGGCCTCAAGGCGCTGGTGGTGGACGACGATTTCAACACCTGCGACAGCGTGGCAAGGCTGCTGACCCGTGTGGGAATGCGTGCGGAGTGGACGCTCTCCGGACGGGAGGCCGTGCTGCGTGCGCGGCAGTCCATCGAGTTGGGCGACCCCTGCCGCGCCTATATCATCGACTGGCGGCTGCCGGATATGAACGGCATCGAGGTCACGCGCCAGATCCGCAGCCTGAATGATGACACCCCCATCATCATCCTGACCGCCTACGACTGGTCGGATATCGAAGCGGAGGCGAAGGCGGCAGGCGTGACGGCCTTCTGCTCCAAGCCGATGTTCCTGTCCGACCTGCGCGACACTCTGCTGACAGCCATCGGACACATGCAGACGGCGGATGAGCAGGACATCCTGCCCGGGAAAAACGCCGACTTCCGCGGACGGCATATCCTGCTGGTCGAGGATAACGAGCTGAACCGCGAGATTGCGATGACAATCCTGCACGAGTACGGTTTTCTGGTCGATATCGCTGAGAACGGCGCGGTCGCGGTGGAAAAGGTCCGCACCTCGGACCCGGGCCGCTATGATCTGGTGCTGATGGATGTGCAGATGCCGGTCATGGACGGCTACACCGCCACCCAGCGCATTCGTGCGCTGAAGGACCCGGCGCGCGCCGCAGTCCCGATCGTTGCCATGACGGCCAACGTGTTTGAGGAGGAGCGAAAGCAGGCGTTCGACTGCGGCATGAACGGCTTTTTGTCCAAGCCGATCGTGGTTGAGGAGCTGATCGACGCGCTGAAGGGCATTATGCACTGACCGCGCCATGCGGATACATCAAAACCCGGAGTACCGGCCGAAAACGGCTGACGGTACTTCGGGTTTTTCGGATATGCAGAGGAAAATAAATGCCGCTGCGCCGCAATCTTCGCTTTCTTTTTGGGTCGGGAAATAGTATAATTATGGCATGGAAAAAGGAATGAATAAATTTTACCGAAGGAGGGGCAGAACATGAAAAAGCGATCAAGAATTGCTCTGCTGACCGCACTTCTCGCCATAGTGTTCGCGGCAGGCATTAGCGTTTACAGCAACTACATCGGAATGCAGATTTATCAGGAAAGCTCGAATCATCTGCTCGAAAGCTATGCGCAAATCTCCAAGACCTTCACGCTGTTCGTGCAGCGAAACTGGACCGTTCTGAGTCAGTGGGACAGCCTGATGAGTAACGTACAGACTGATGAAGACGTTGACGAGATATGGAACACGATTCAAGACAACCGATCGTCGTGGCATTACAGCGATTTCTATATGGTCAATCAGAACTCGCAGTATCTAACAGCAGATGGGCGAAAGGGCAGCGCCGACAGCATCGACGGCGTTTTTCAGGAGATGTACAGCAAGGGCGGGCCAATCGTCTCCACCTATACGGCAACCTACGGCGTGCCCAAGATCGCGTTTGCGATGCCGATGAGCCGAAATCTGACGCTGGACGGCGTGACCTACACCGGTATCGCGGTCAGCTATGATACGGACGTGGTCGATGATCTGGTTGACGGCAGTATGTACGGCGGACAGAGCGACTGCTATGTGGTGCGCTCGAACGGCGACATCGTGCTGGAGTTTGAACCGCAGACCGAGCTGTGCGCGGGAATGACCAACCTGTACGACCTGTCCAACCACGCTGACTGGAAATACGGCAGCATGGACGATATTAAGGACTGCATTCAGCTTGGCAAGAGCGGAAGCGCGCAGTTTACCTGCGCTGGGGCGAGAAACTATCTGGTCACGATTCCGACCGCATTTTCGGACTGGTCGCTCGTCGGCATCATCCAGGCGGATGAGGTGGACGGCGCGCTGTATGGCGTGCAGAATTCCTCGCTCATCCTGCTCGGCGCACTCAGTTTTTTCGCCGTCATCATCGTGGTGCTGGCGCTGGGCATGGAGAGCCGGCTGCGCCTTAAGAACGAGGAAACGGAGCGGCTGAACCTCGAACGTGAAAAATGAAGAGCGACCGTTTCCTGCAAAGCATGAGCCGCATCGTCGATCGCTATGCGGTCGTCAATCTGGATACCGGACGCTACCGCTATCATGAGCTGCGGTTTGATCAGCCGCTCTATCCGACCTCCGGACAGTATTCGGAAATGGTCGAAATCATCTCTAAACGCTATGTCGCGCTGATCGATACGGAAAACGCCAAGCTTTCGCGGCTGCTTACGCCGGACTATCTGCGCAGTGTGCTCCGCAAACCGGATGACAACCTCAAAATCGAGTATTGCAGCCAGACGGAGAACGCCTATATGGTGATGACCGTCCTCCCGGTCGAGTGGCACGCGGACGGCACGGTCTCCGTGATCATGCAGGTTGTGCAGGATATCGGGCAGAAGGTCGAGCTGGAAAACATGGCAAACACGGACAGCCTGACCGGCCTGTTCAACGAGCGCTATTTCAGTCGGATCCTGAACATCTGTGAGGCGAAAAAGCTGCCGTTTGTGCTGTATTACCTCGATCTCGACCGCTTTAAGCCGATAAACGACACCTACGGTCACGCCATGGGAGACCGGCTGCTCAAGGAGATCAGCGCGCGGCTGCTGCGCTGCATCCGCAGCCGGGACTATGCCTTCCGCATCGGCGGCGATGAGTTCGCGCTTATCGTCAGCGCCGATATGGACGAGGAGCAGCGCGGCCGCATGGCCGAGCGCATCCAGACTATGCTCTCTGCGCCCATCGTTATCGAAGGAAAACTGCTTTCGGTCGGCGTCAGCTGCGGCTGCGCCTGCTATCCGGAGGACGGCGACACTTCGCAGGTGCGCATCACGGCGGACAGCCGCATGTACGCGGAAAAGCAGCATCATCACGAAGACGACCGGACGGAGGAACAGTCATGAAACACAAAACCCTGCGGTGCGCCGCAGAGACGGCCGCCCTGCTGCTGACCGTGGCAATGCTGACGTTCCTCATTGCCGGACTGCATCAGCACGAGCCGGACAGGGAGCTTTCCACCCTCGATACCGGCTGGTATCAGCTGGCGGACGGCGTGCGGCGCGAGGTTGCGCTCCCGGTCACGCTTCCGGCCGCGCCGGAACAGACGCTTACCTTGTATAACGACACGCTGACCGACAGCGATGCCGGAAAGCTGCTGTCCGCGCGCGGTGTGGAATACGGCATCGAGATTCGTGCGGGCGAAACGCTGCTCTATCGCTACGAGGACAACGCCTTTCCGAAAAACACGCAGATGAAGGGCCGCCTGTGGGCGGATGCGGAACTTCCGGACAACATCGGCGGACAGACACTCAGCCTGACCTTTACGCAGCTTTCCGACCGGACAGACAGGTTTGACGCGCCTCTGCTCGGCTCGGTGCGGAGCATCACCGGCCATCATATCCAGACCTCGCTGTTTTCCCTGGTCATGATGCTCGCCATGGTCATCCTTGCCGTGCTGGCGCTGCTGATCTTCTGCTACATGAGCAGCCGCGGCATCCACGAGCGCCGCTTCCTCGATGTGGCGGTCTTTCTGCTGCTGTGCAGCCTGTGGTGCCTGACCGATTCCGCTTTGTATCAGATTTATGGACGGGACACTGCCACCGGAAGCGTCGTTTCCTTTTACGCCTTTATGCTGATGTCTATCCCGATGGTGCATTTTGTCCGCAACACGGTAAGCAGCAGACAGCAGCTTGTTCCCGATATATGCATTGCGCTGTTCTGCGCCAACGTGCTTGCACAGGGCGCGGCGTACCGGCTTTTCGGCATCCGATTTATTGATATGCTGCCGCTGACGCACCTGATTCTGGCGGCAGGCGTCGCAGCGATGCTGATCGTGCTGCTCCGGTCGTACCGCGAGCAGCCCTCGCAGCAGCTTCGGCTGCATATTGCGGCGTTTGCCGCACTGGGTGTGTTCGGCGTGGCCGCGCTCGTCCTGTACGGCCTGCTGCACATCTACTGGTACGATGCGATATTCCAGTTTGGTGTGCTGCTGTTCATCATCCTGCTCTTCCGTGAGCTGATCGGACAGGCGACCGAGGATATGCGCTTTCACATGGAGCACCGCATCAGCCATCTGATGCAGCGCGAGGACCGTATGACCGGTCTGCCGAATCGCCGTGCATTCGAGGAATACATGGAGCGCATCCGCACCGGTGAGGTCGGATGCCGCGATGCGGTACTGACCTATATCCGGCTGGAGGGTCTGAACGAGCGCAATGACCGCTTCGGCCTTCAGGCAGGAGATGAGGCGGTCATCGCCGCCGCGCGGTGCGTTGCAGACTTTTGCCGCGCGTGCGAGGACGGAGGCGAAAGCGTATCGTGCTTCCGCACCGGCGGAAACGAGTTCGCCCTTATCTGCCCCGAGCCAAGGGCAAATTCGGGGCAGCTGCACCGGCAGTTCAGTGCGATCGTCGCGCGGTACAACCGCACCTGTGCGCCGCGCGCCCGCATCACGATGACCTACGGCTTCAGCCGCCTGTGCGACGAGGACGGAAAATCGCGCAGTATCAGCGCATGGAAGGCGGAGGCGGACGCCTATTTGAAGAGAAATGAAATCAGACTGGGAGGGGACACGGAATGACAACCAATCTACATTATCTGATCGCCGGGATGGCGGTGCTGCTGGTTGTTCTGTGGCAGTATTCCCGCCAGCGGCAGATGGATGACCGGAACAGCCTCATGTTCCGCCGTCTGCTGACCGTCATCAGTCTGGACGTTCTCGCTGAGCTGGTCAGTACATGCTTCATTCTGTACGCTCCGTACAGTTTCGGCGTCGGCCGCATGCTCTCGAACACCGTGTTCTATCTGTTTCAGGCGATCCTGCCGCTCATGCTGCTGTACTATGTCTGTACACTGTGCTCGAGCCGCGTGATCTCCACCGGAACCGTACTGCGCATGGGCATTCCGACTATCGTTCTGGTTTTTATCATTCTGACCAACCCCTTCACCGAAAAGCTGTTCTATTTCGACAGCACCGGCTACTACCACGGTCCGTGGTATCTGCTGCTGTACATCAGCGCCCTGCTGCACATCGCGGCGGCAGCGATTTTTGTTGCGGTACACCGGGATGCGGTCAGCCGCCGCAATCTGATGGCACTGCTTGCGGTCTTTTTGCTCGCCGCCCTCGGCATCGCCGCGCAGGCCGTCAATCCCGCGGTGCTGACGACCGGCTTCGGCCTTTCGCTCAGCATTCTCGCAATGTATCTGACCATCAATAACCCCTGCGCGTGCATAGACAGCCTGACCGGACTGAATGACAAGCAGTATCTGCTGCGCCGCATGAACGAGCTGACCGACGCGCACAAGGCCTTTCACATCATCACGGTCTACGCCTACCAGCTTGACCACATGAACAAAGTCTCGGGCGTGCAGAGCGGCGATGAATTTCTGCGCCGCGCGGCAGAGCACATGCAGGAGATCGCGGGCAGGAACGTGTTCCGCGTGACAGGCAAGCGGTTTTTGCTGCTGACGTTCTCGCTGCGCGAGTACGAAGCCTGTCTGACGAGTCTGCGGCAGGTGTTCCACACGCAGCCGGATGACGCGCAGGCCGCTCCCTCGCCGGTCATCCTGTGCGGCGTGGTGGGCGCGGAAAAGCTGGGAACGGGCGGTCTTGTGCTGGATTATGCGGAATATCTCGAATCTCTCGCAGCACGCCGCGGCGGGACTGAGGTCATCCAGAACGACCGCAAGAACAGGGACAGTTTTTACTACAACAAGCAGGTCGAGCAGTTCCTGCACCGCGCGATTGATGAGGATCTGTTCGAAGTCTACTATCAGCCGGTCTATTCGCTGCATCAGCAGCGCTTTGTCACCCTTGAGGCGCTCAGCCGCCTGCGGCATCCTACACTCGGCTGGATTTCACCGGATATTTTTATCCGCCTTGCGGAGAAGAATCACCTTATCAGTCAGATCACCGAGCTTCAGCTGCGGCGCGTCTGCCGTTTTCTACGCGAAAACCCGGCGCTCCGCGCGAGCATTGCGAACGTCAAGATCAATCTTTCGCCGCTCGATCTTATTCACAGCGATGGCGGAAGCCACTTGATCCGCATTCTGGATGAATACGGTCTGCCGTACTCCTGCTTCCAGTTTGAGATCACCGAGACGGTTGCGACCGAGTATTCCGCGAGCCTGACCCGGGTGGCGGAGAGTTTTCAGGCGGTCGGCATCGGCCTGTGTCTGGACGATTTCGGCTCGGGTTACGCCAACCTGAACACGGTCATGCAGCTGCCGTTCTCGGTCATCAAGCTCGACCGTTCGCTGCTGTTCCACATCTGCACGGACAAAAACGCCGCGCTCTTCTACCAGAGCATCGTATCCGCCTTCTGCCGTCTCGGCTACCGCATCATTGCGGAGGGTGTGGAGACACAGGAGGAGATGGAGCTGCTGCGGAGCTGGAACGTGGACATGATTCAGGGCTATTATTTCTCCCGTCCTCTGCCGCCGGGAGACCTGCTGCGGCTGCTGACCGAGGAAGACGTCGAACAGATGTGACCGGGTGCGGCGGACCGCCCCAAAAATCCGTGAAAAAATTTTTTCAGAAGCCGGAACCTTTTTAGACGTGCTTCGTCTAATAGAGAGAAAGAGATCAGATACTGCTCTCTTAGAAAGAAGGCTTTTTACATGAAAAAAACACTGATGGTATTTGCGTGCACGGCTCTGCTGGCTGCATCGCTTTCGGCCTGCGGCAGCAAGCCCGCCGAAAATACGGATACCGGTACAGCATCGTCTGCGGCGGCCTCGTCCTCGAGCAGCGAACAGCAGCAGGAAAACACGCTCACCGGCTCGCTCGATGAGAAGAAGAACGGCATGTTCGTTGTAACGGATGCCGAGGGTGCCTCCTATGAATTTACCTACGATCCCTCCGATACGCCGAAGGGTCTGGACGATGTCGCAGAGGGCGATTCGGTCACTGTGACTTATACGGGCACGGTATCCGAGGTCGATTCGTTTGACGGCACGATCGTTTCGGTCGAGAAAGCGGAGGCAGCACAAAATTAAAGACGCGGCTTCTTGCGCAGGCTCCGGTCGCGCTGCCGCGGCTCCTTGCGCAGACTCCGTCGCGCTGCCGCTTGGAAAGAACGTAAAAAAATCCCCTGCCGGGACAGATTTTCTGTCTCCCCGGCAGGGGATTTCGTTTTTCAGGACTTCTGCTCTGCCTTGTCCAGATACATCAGATAATCCGCCTTGCGGATAGCCTCTGTGATCGGATGCACACCGCAGATGCCGCCGATGCTGACCGAAAGCTGGATATCCGCGAATTCCGACATGCGGATGCCGTGCACGGCCTGCTGGATCTGCTTTTTCTTGTCGAGAAAAGCTTCCTCGGTCATGCGCGGAAACAGCAGCAGGAACTCGTCGCCGCCGTAGCGGATCAGAATATCGGTCTTGCGAATGCAGGAGCGCACCGCGTTTGCGATGTCGCGCAGCGCCGCATCGCCTGCGGCGTGGCCGCAGCGATCGTTGATGAGCTTGAAGTTGTTTACGTCGATCAGCGCCACGCCCTCCATGCCCTCAAGGTGGGTGCGGTAGGTTTCAAAATAGCGGCGCGAATAGACGTTGGTCAGCGGGTCGAGGAACAGCTGCATATCCTCGCCGCGCGTGCGGTCAAGCAGAAAACGTGAGCCGTTTGCGTCGATCCAGCGACCCTCGTTGAGCCGTGAGACCAGCTCGAGCACGCAGGGCGTGCCGTTGATCGTAATATACTTGGAGATGACGAAATACATCTCATTTCGTGTAAATTCGAGCTTATTGAGCGTAGTATGCTCAGCATACGCCCGTGCAGAGATGCAGTTGGCGCAACCCACGTCGGTATCCCAGAATGCGGCGCAGCGCTCACCCGTGCGGTGCAGAACGCCGTCCGCATCGAGATCGAGCACGGCGTATTTCGTCGGGTCAACCAGACGGACGACATCAAAGAACGCGCTCAGACGCTGTATATCATTGGTGATCGACAGCTCGTCCGTTGCGCTTTTGCCTGTGCAGCGGAAGGGAGCACAGCTGTCCTGCACCTTCTGCGTATCGGTCAGACAGCCGATCACGCCGACATAGTGACCGGGGGAGAACGGCGACCAGAGCGTACGCATCCGGATGTTGTGCCAGTGCTGCTCGTGCCCGACCGGCAGGAGCAGGCTGAGCGAAAGCTCATTGTTCTCGGGCGTTGTGGCCTTGAGGGCGGCTCTTAGCCGCGCAATATCGGCCGGCCGCAGCAGTCGGAGACTGTCCGGTTCATGCACGTTCAGTATCGTGCGCTGCTGCTGCCGCGGACGGCTTTGGTCGGCTATTATGACGATATCGGCGGGAACGTCATACTCAAACTGCACATCGCCGCAGCAGGAGACAAAGAAATCCAGCTTTTCCTTGACATAATCCAGCTCGCGCTGGGCGCGGTCGCTGAGCGGTACATCGCTCTTTTGCAGCAGCTCGGCAGACAGGCGCTTTGCGTCGCGGTGGAGCATCTGATCGGCGGCGAGCGTCGGCAGTGCGCTTCGGAGGCGCATGCTGATCTCATGAAGGCAGTCGAGCAGCATCGGGTTGAACGCGCCGCACTCTCCGTTGAGGATCATGGTGATGGCGGTGTCGTGGCTGTACGCCTTTTTGTAGCAGCGGTCACTGGTCAGCGCGTCAAATACGTCCGCCAGTGCAACCACCTGCGCCGAGATCGGGATCTGTTCACCGAGCAGACCATCCGGATAGCCGCCGCCGTCCCAGCGCTCGTGGTGCCAGCGGCAGATTTCGATAGCGACCTTGACCAGCGGCTCGTCGCGGTATTGCGTCAACTCCTCGAGCATGGATGCGCCGACGGCGGGATGGGTGCGGATGATGTTGAATTCCTCGGGCGTCAGTGCGCCCGTCTTGTTCAGAATGCTCTCGGGGATGCTGATCTTGCCAATGTCGTGCAGGGCAGACGCGGTGGTGATGAGACGGATCTTTTCCTCGGTCAGACCGTATACATCGGTCTTTTCGGTCAGCTTGCGCAGCAGCATTTCGGTCACGGTCTGCACCTGAAGCACATGCTGTGCGCTCTCACTGTTGCGGAACTCGACAATATGACTGAGGATGCCGATCATGACATGGCTGTTTTTCTCGTTCCGATAGATCTGGTCGGAGACCATGTCCATCAGCCGCTTCTGGTTGGCGTAGAGCGTGAGCGTGTTTTTGACGCGGCGCTGCACAATGAAGGAGTCGAACGGACGGCGGATATAGTCGGTAATGCCAAGACTGTAACAGCGTTCGATAACCGCACGGTCCTCGGCGGCGGAGATCATGATGACTGGCAGCTCCTCGATCCAGCGGAACTGATTCATGCGCTCGAGCACGCCGAAGCCGTCAATTTTCGGCATATTGATATCCAGCAGCAGCAGGTCGATGTGCATATCCTGCTGGATCATGAGGAGGGCCTGCGCGCCGTCCTCTGCCTCTGCGTAGTCATATTCCTCACCGAGAATCGCCTTGAGCATTTCTCGGTTGAGCTCTGAGTCATCAACAATCAGAATTTTCTGTCGGTTCATAGTCGTTCGACCGCAGCCGGGTCGCTCTCCCTCCCTTTGTTTACCGGAATTCGACCGGTTACACAATTATATTATACTACCAATGCAATGCAGAATAAAGGAAAACTTCCGTCAGCGCCAACGGCGGAAATTTCTGTTGTGCAGGAGCGCGGCAGCATGTTATAATAAAGGTAAATTGTGCCGACCTGCGGCACAGACAACGAACAAGAGAGAGGACACCATCATCGGTATGAACAGACACAAACGGGTAAAATGCGCTCTGGCGCTTTTGACCATGCTGACGGCGGGTCTGCTGTCCGGCTGCGCCTCGGAGGCGGCATCCGACAGCACACTGCCGACGATTACCGTCGGGAGCGACACCTATCCGCCTTATGTTTATATGGATAATAACGGCGACATTACCGGTCTGGACGTGGATATTGCGGAGGAGGCATTCCGCCGCATGGGATACCGCGCGGAATTCACCACGATCGACTGGGAACAAAAGACCGAGCTGGTCGATAACGGAGAAATCGACTGCATCTGGGGCTGTTTTTCCATGGATGGCCGCGAGAACGACTATCAGTGGGCGGGACCGTATCTGGTGAGCCGTCAGGTCATCGCCGTCGGCGCGCAGAGCGGCCTCGAGCAAATGAGCGATCTTGCCGGAAAGACCATCGCGGTGCAGGCTACCGGCAAGCCGGAGGCGATCTTTCTGAGCGGAGGCAAAAACGTCCCGGACTTCCGAAATGTCATCAGCCTCGCTGACCGCGGGGTGCAGTATGCCATGCTGGACTGCGGCTATGTGGACGCGGTAGCAGGACACGAGGAGGCCATCCGGCAGTATATGAAGGACTACGGCGCGAACTTCCGCATTCTGGATGAACCGCTGCTGACGACCGGCATCGGCGTGGCGTTTTCCAGGCACGACACACGCGGTCTTGCGGCGCAGCTGACCGAGGTTGTCGCGCAGATGCGCGAGGACGGCAGCATGGAACAGCTGGTCGGAAAATATCTCGAGGTACCCGCACACAGTCTGGAGGTGGAGCAGCTTGAACAATAATTCCCGACGCATTGTCTTACGAAGGACGTTCTGGTGCCTGTGCTTCGCAGCGGGGCTTTTGTTCCTCAGCGCGGTATTCCTGCTGTCCCGGCACGCGGATATGCGGGACTGCGAGCAGCGCATGACCGAACTGATCGGCTTTGTAAAGGAGCAGTCCTCATCCTATGTGCAGTATAACGAGACCGCCGTGGCCAAGGCGCTCGTGCGCGGAACGACCGCCGTTCAGGAACTGGAGGGCGTGACGCTTGACTGCGGCGAGGATGAGCTGCGGCAGTATGCGGAGCGGCTGGGGCTGACCGGCATTTCGGTGCTGGACACGAACGGCAGGCTGGTCTGCGAGTACAGCACGGACGGCATCGGCTATACCCGCCTGCAAACCGATTTGGAAGCCGAGCGCGTGCTCGCTGTGATCGGTCATCCGCAGAGCACCTATGTTCGGCGCGTGCAGCTGACCGACGGCTCGTTTGCCGACGCTGCCGTGCGCAGCTGTTCGGACGACCGCGGCGCGGTGCTTGGCTGGCGGCACACCGGGGCGGCGTTCGCAAAGAAATCCGTGCTCTCCGTGCAGAATCTGCTCGACGGCTACGACGCCGAGACCACGGGAACCGTGCTCCTGTCGGACGGCAACCGCGTAACCGCGTCGGACGATCTGTCCCTCATCGGTACGGATACCACGGAAAATGATCTGCTCCGCCGCATCCGCTCGAGCGGCCATGCCGACCGTCTGGTCTATGCCGGACGCAGGGGACTGACCCAATATTACGGCATGTACAGCCACGGGCGCAACTTCTACTACTATATATATGTCCCGGGCAGACTGCTCTACACGAACACGCCGGTCAATATGATCGTGGCATTCCTCGCCTGTGCGGTCGTTCTGACGCTGCTCCTGTTCGTGCGGCGAGGAACGGAAAAGAGCTTCCTCCAGCAGCAGAAAACGCTCGAAAAGGAATATCAGACCTCGCTTGAGCAGAAAAACGCCGAGCTTGAACGCGCTATCCGTCAGGAAACGGCGGCAAACCGTGCCAAGCGCGAATTTCTGTTCAATATGTCGCACGACATCCGCACGCCGATGAACGCGATCATCGGCTTCACCTCGCTTGCGGCCACCCATATCGACAACCGCGAGCAGGTGCTCGACTACCTGAAAAAGACCGCAACGGCGAGCCAGCATCTGCTCTCGCTTATTAACGATGTGCTCGATATGAGCCGCATCGAGAGCGGCAAGGTCTCGCTCGAACTGCGCCCGGTGCAGCTGCCCGAGCTTGTGCACGACCTGCGCGATATCATCCAGCCGAGCATCACAGCCAAGCGTATCTCGCTTTTCATCGACATGGTCGATGTGGAGGACGAGAATGTGGTTGCCGACCCCATGCGCCTCAACCAGATCATGCTCAACATCCTGTCCAATGCCATCAAGTTTACCCCGGTAGGCGGCATGATCACCCTGCGCATCGTTCAGAAGCAGACCGCACCGCATGGAAGTGCGGACTATGAATTCCATATCCGTGACACCGGCATCGGCATGAGCTCGGCGTTTCAGGAGCATATCTTCGAGCAGTTTGCGCGCGAGGAGACCTCAACCGTGAGCAAAATTCAGGGAACCGGCCTCGGTATGGCGATCACGAAAAATCTGGTCGATATGATGGGCGGCAGTATTTCGGTCGAGAGCGAGCCGGGGAAGGGCTCGGAATTTACAGTTTCCCTGCGCTTTCCTATCAGCGGAGAGCAGACCGTGCCGCAGCGCATCCCCCAGCTTGAGGGTCTGCGCGCGCTTGTGGCGGATGATGACACCGACACCTGTCTGAACGTCAGCAAAATGCTGCGCGCGATCGGTATGCGGTCGGACTGGACGACCTCGGGACATGAGGCTGTCGTCCGCACGCAGGATGCGATCGAGCAGGGTGACGGCTTCTATGTCTTTATCATCGACTGGATGATACCCGATCTGAACGGCCTTGAGGTCGTGCGCCGCATCCGCAAGCTGATCGGCAGCAACACCCCGATCATCATCCTGACCGCCTACGACTGGACGGATATCGAGGTTGAGGCAAAGGCCGCAGGCGTGACCGCGTTCTGCGCCAAGCCGCTGTTCATGTCCGAGCTGCGCCGCGTACTGGCTGAGCCGTTTCTTTCGGCAGAGGCTACGGAGCAGACGGAGAAAAAGGCGGATTTCGCCGGAAAACGGCTGCTGGTCGTCGAGGATAACGCCCTCAACCGCGAAATCGCGGTGACGATGCTCGAGGAAGGCGGGTTCGAGGTGGACACGGCGGAAAACGGAAAGGTCGCGGTAGACAAGGTGCGCGAGAGCGCGCCCGGGCACTATGATCTGGTGCTGATGGATATTCAGATGCCGGTCATGGACGGTTATGCGGCTGCGCGTGCCATCCGCGCTCTGCCGGATGCCGAAAAGGCGGGTCTGCCCATTGTCGCCATGACGGCGAACGCCTTTGACGAGGACAGGCAGAACGCAGAGAAGGCAGGCATGAACGGCCATCTTTCCAAGCCGTTCGATATGCAGCAGCTGCTCACAATGCTCCGGGAGAAGCTGTCGCCGTAACGCTTTCATTTTCATTGCGTTATTCGACAAGGAAGCCACCGGATCAGACTGAATAGGAAACGCAGGAAGCGTCCGTTTGGGATGCCTTCCTGCGTTTTTCTTTGCACACCGCCGGTGCGGCGTTTTTTTACCTTTTCTGCCCGGAAAAGGTTTACATTGCTTATCAATTGGCTTATGATAAAATCTGACAAAGGAGGTGAGCCTGTGCACGGAGTACGTCAATGGTGGGTGCGTCTGTCCATTTTGCACAAGGCGATCGTGCTGAGCTGTGCATTCGTCATTCCCATTCTGCTGGTGGTGGGACTGTTAATGAACGATTTTTACGATTACCGCGAGAAAAGCGATGATATCCTGTCTGAATATGCACGCTGCACGGACTACATGAACGCCATGGAGCAGGAAAATGCGCTTCTGGGTGAGCTGACGTTTGCGGCGCCCGAGTCCGATACGATCGACAAATATGCGGACGCCGTGCAGGACACCGCCTCTGCGTGGGTGCGGCTGCGCAGCGCAGAGACCGACGGCAGCACGCAGAGCGAGGTGCTTAAGCAGGTCATCGACCGCACGATGAAAAGCTATCGTGTCCGTCAGGAGACGTTCATCGCACAGCTGCATGACGGCACATTTGACGCGGTGAACTACGAAGCTCTGCGTACACAGGGCAGCTATCTGACGCAATACACCGATCAACTGACGGCGGCGTTTCTGATGGAGGGACGCGAGGGCTATCTGGTCCTCGGTCAGCGGGGTACCTCGCAGAATATGGTATTTACCATCGTAGCCGCGATCGGCAGCGTGCTGTTTGCAGGCGCGATGCTGTACTACGCACGCAGCCTGCTGCTGCCGGTACAGCAGATGAGCCGCGGTGCACGCCGCGTCGCGGATGGCGAATACGACATTGAGGACTTCAACTTTGCACGCTCGGACGAAATCGGTATGCTCGCCGACTCGTTCAACCACCTCAAGCATCAGATCGCGCGGACGATCCACGCACTGGAAAGCGAAGCACAGCTGGAAAAATCCCTGCGTCAGCAGGAGAGCGAGGCAGCACGCCTGCGGCAGCTGATCGAGCAGAGCCGCTTTGCGCAGCTGCAGAGCCAGATCAACCCGCATTTTCTGTTCAACACGCTGCAGAGCGTGGCCAATATGGCCGGAATCGAGCAGGCGACCGTCACCGGCGACATGGTGGTGCGGCTGGCGAACTTCTTCCGCTACACGCTCGACCATGACGACAGCGTGGTAACACTTGACCGCGAGCTTGCGCTGCTGCGCGACTACATTTCCCTGCAGGAGCTGCGGTTCGGTGAACGTATTTCGTTCGAGATGAACTGCGACAGCCGCTGTGCGGCCTGTGAACTGCCGAAATTCACACTGCAGCCGATTGTGGAAAACTCTATCGTACACGGCATGCGCAGCCGCAGTGCGGGCGGCCGCATCCGCATTGTCACTGAGAGCACACCGAATGGCTGCCGCATCCAGATTACGGACAACGGCGGCGGCTTCTCGCGCAGCAAAATGAAACAGAACACCGCCGAGGGACACCGGTCCATCGGCCTGCAGAATATCGCGGGACGCATTGCGCTGTCCGGCGGCAGCTTCCGCATTGTCAGCTGTCCCGGATTGGGCACGACAGCCCGCATCATACTGCCCATGAAAGGGGAAGAGCATATATGTTAAAGGTACTGATCGCGGAGGACGAACCGCTGAGTCTGCAGAATCTGAGCGGACAGATGCGCGATTTGCTTGGCGCGGATGCACTCATCGAGGGAGTTGCGAACGGACGGGAGGCGGTTGAACGCGCCCGGCAAATTCAGCCGCAGCTGGTGCTGATGGACATTGAAATGCCGGTGATGAACGGCCTTGATGCGGCAGCCATCATCCACAAAGCCATGCCGGAAACACACATTGTATTCCTGACTGCCTTCGACCGCTTCGACTACGCCGTAGGCGCCATGCGGGCCGGCGGAACGGATTATCTGGTCAAGCCGTTCGACAGTGCCCAGATTACCGCCTGCCTGCGCAAGCTGAATCTGCTGCCGGAAAGCCGTCCGGCGGTACGCGGGGACAAGCCGGGAAATGCGTTCTGCACCCAGTTTTCCGTGTGGCTGGAGCATCATTACATGCAGGATGTGTCGCTCGATCAGGCGGCAGAGGCGATGGGCATGAGTGCGTTCTACTTCTCACGCTTTTTTCGCACCTCATACAACCAGACCTTCCTGGAATACCTGACCGCTTACCGTATCGACCGTGCGGTTGAGCTGCTGCAGCAGACAGACATTCCGGTACGGGAAATTGCCGTCCGGGTCGGCTACACGGATGCAAACTACTTCACGAAGGTGTTCAAGCGGCATTTGGGCGTAACGCCTACCGAGTACCGCAATCATAACGCAAACTGAACGAGCTGCGCAGCAGGATTTACGGAATCCATACGAAAATTTATTATTCCTGCCAAAGTGTTTATGCAAATGTCACAAAAAAGAATGTGAAGATTTTCAGTGCGCTGTGATTTTACCTGTTTACCGCAAGTATTTACGATGTTGCCGGAACTTGTCACCCTATATAATAGGAGATGGAAAGATGAATAAACGCTTTCGGTGTGTGATCGCCGGATGGCTGCTGCTCATGCTCTGTGCATGTACCGGCGGCACGGACGAGCCGCATATCCGCTATTACCGCCTTGCCAGCGGACAGAGCGAAAACTACCTCGCCAATCAGGCGTGTCAGCGCTTCTGTGATCAGGTGCGCAGGGAAACGGACGGCGCGATACAAATTCTGCCGAGCTTTGATAACGAGCTTGGCACCGATGCATCCGCACTTGAGCAGTGCGTGTACGGTGGAATTGATTTTGTACGCACGCCAATCTCGTCTGCCGCAGCGTATGCACCGCAGCTTGCGGCGCTGCAGCTGCCGTACGAGTACACCTCGGACAAGCACCTGTTCCGGGTGCTGGACGGCGCAGTCGGTCAGCAGGTGATGGCCTCGCTCGAGGACAAGGGCCTTACCGGTTTAAGCTATTTTTATGCCGGTTACCGGTGCTTTTTCACGACAGGAAAGGCGATCACCTCACTCGATGACATGAAGGATCTGCGGCTCGGCACCGAGGATTCCTCGCAGATGAAGCAGGTCATTCCGATGTGGGGCGCCGAGGCGGTGACGCTGCCGCCGGATGAGATCGCGCTCGCGCTCCGCACTGACCGGATTGACGGCGCCGAGAGCACGCTGCCTACCTATGTGGACAGCGGCTACTATCAGCTTGCACCGTACTGGACGTACGACCGACATTCCTACAACGCGGATGTGCTGGTCGCGTCCTCGGAAACGTGGGAAACGTTCTCACAGGAGGAGCAGACCATCATTGAGCGATGCGCCGCTGAGGCGGCTTCGTGGCAGCGCGACCACTGGCAGAGCGCAGAGGTTCGAGCAATGCTGCATGCATCCCGCAGCGGCTGCTACATGGCGCTGCTCGATGAGGAGCAGGCCGAAAAGTTCCGTGCAGCGGTGCAGCCGATTTACGAACACCTTTCCGATGCGCAGAAGGAGGTCGTGCAGGCCGTACAGGCACTGGCCGACAGCGATTAGCGAGAACCCCCTCCTTGTGCATGACCAGTTTGTTCGCAAACGTCCGCAAAACGGCGTTTTCGATAGAGGAAAACGAACAAGGAGGCTAAAAAGATGAAAATCAAAAGATTGATGGCAGGTCTGCTTTGCGGTGCAGTCGGTGCGGCAACCCTTGGTTTGTCCGGCTGCGGCAATGCCGCGGACAGCGGCATGATGGATGCGGCAAACGCCAATGCAGTTGCAGGCGGCAGCAGTGATCTGCCGGTCATCACCTGGAAGATGGGTTCCACCTGGGGTGACGGCAACATTCACTTCACCTGTGACGAGCGCTTCTCCGAGCTGGTCAGCCAGCTGACCGACGGACGATTCACCATCACCAACTATCCGGAGGGCTCGCTTTGTGCGGCAAACCAGCTGTTTGATTACGTCCAGAACGGCACCATCCAGTGCGGCGGTGACTGGGGCGGCTACTGGAGCGGCAAGGATACCGCTTTTGAGCTGCTCTCCACTACAATGGATAACTTCACCGGCATGGACTACTACATCTGGATCACCCAGGGCGGCGGCCTGAAGTGCTATCAGGATATGTACGGCAAGTACAACATGACGTATTTCCCGATTATGATCAACCACGCAGAGTCCGGTATCCGTTCGACCAAGCCGATCACTTCTATCAAGGACATGCAGAGCATGAAGATCCGCCTCGGCGGCGTTATGGCCGGCCGTGCAGCGGAAAAGCTGGGCATCAACATCACCACCGTTGCGGCAAGCGAGCTGTATGAGTCCCTGCAGCGCGGCGTTATCGACGGCGGCGAGTTCTCCACGCCGTGCTCGGATGATTCGCTGAAATTGCAGGAGGTTGCCAAGTACTGGTGCTCGCCTGCATGGTATCAGTCCGGCGGCGTCAACGGCGTTATGATCAACAAGGATGCATGGAATCAGCTCCCCGAGGAGTACCAGAACGCCATCCAGATGGCGGCTGAGATCTGCACCTCCGAGCAGCTGTCCCGCTACCTGTGGATGGATTTCGATTCCACCAAGAAGATGCTCGAGGAGGACGGCTGCATCGTCACCAAGATGAACCAGGACGACTGGAACACCATCCGTGAGACCTGCCGTCAGGTTTACGAGGAAGAAGCTGCGAAGAATGAAAACTTCAACATGGTATACAGTTCTATGCAGGATTACCGTGAACACGCCGATACCTACCGCGCAATGCTCGGTGACTACGGCTGGGGCTTCAACTACGATGAATCCGAAAAGTGACCGACAGAGTGCTCCGTGCTCTCTTTTGAGAGCACGGAGCCTCAGAAGATGAGGTGTAATATATGAAAGTGATCAAACGCATCTGCGATGTGATCGACCTCGTCAATGACTGGATCGGCAGGATTGCTTCCTTCGCCGTTCTTGGCATTCTCGCGGTCATTGTTACCGAAGTCGTGCTGCGCCGTTTGTTCCACAGTCCGCAGATCTGGACGATGGACGTCATCTGCATGACCTTCGGCTGCTACATTATCATGGTCTGCGCCTACGGCTTCCAGAAGAAGGCCTTTGTTGCGGTCGATGTGCTGTATGCACGGCTTAAACCGCTTGCGCAGAACATTCTGCACCTGATTACCTATCTGGTGTTCTTTGTTCCGTTCGTATTCGTGCTCGTGCCCGAGAGCTTTGGATTTTTCCTTCGCTCGTATACCGCGGGTGAGCGCGGCTACTCGGTATGGGCGCCGCCGGCATGGCCGGTCAAGCTGGCGCTGTTCGTCGGTATGACGCTGCTCGCACTGCAGGGCATTTCCGAGATGCTCAAGTGCGTGCACGGCATCGGTGAAGCCGTTTCCGGCACGGATGATACGAAGGGAGGCGACGCTGCATGATGGAAATGCTGACCAATCTTGTCACGCAGTCCGGCGTTGGCGCAACACAGCTCAGCGCGATCCTGCTTGGCGTACTGTTCCTTATCATGATCATCGGTCTTGCGACCGGTCAGGAGCTTGCGTTCGTCCTCGGCGGCGCCGGTGTTGTTATCGGCTATCTCGCCTGGGGCGGCCCGGGCATCACCATCGCCATGACCAAGGTGTACGACCAGATGCAAAGCTATTCCATGGTCGCGATCCCGATGTTTGTACTGATGGCAAACTTTTTGACACATTCCAAGGTTGCGGATGGGCTGTTCCTCTCTATCCGCTACCTGCTGGGTCCTCTGAAGGGCGGTCTCGGTCTGGCAGTGATCGTGGTTTCCACCGTGTTCGCTGCCACGACCGGTATCGTCGGCGCATCTGTTGTTACCATGGGCATGCTGTCCGTACCGGTGCTGCTGAAGTGCGGCTATAAGCCGTCTCTCGCGTGCGGCATGGTGTGTGCGGGCGGTTCGCTCGGCATCCTGATCCCGCCGTCCATCATGCTGGTTTCGATGGGCTCCTATGCGAATGTATCGGTCGGCAAGATCTTCTTCGCCGCCATCGTTCCGGGTCTTGTCCTGTCGCTGTTCTACATGATCTATGTGTTCGTCATTTGCCATATCCACCCGGATTACGGTCCGGCGATGACCACTGAAGAGCTGGCTGCTATGCCGCTGAGTGAGCGCATCACCGGTTCGCTCGTCAACCTGATCCCGCCGGTCATCCTGATCGTCGGCGTGCTCGGTTCTATCTTTACCGGCTGGGCAACTCCGACCGAGGCAGCAGGCGTTGGCGCACTGTTCTCGCTTATTCTCGCCATCTTCTACAAGCAGTTCAGCTTCAAAATGCTGTACGATTCGCTGATCGACACCGCAAAGACCTCTGCGATGGTATTCATCATCCTGTTCGGCGCGTCTGCCTTCACCGGCATCTTCATGTCGCTCGATGGCGACCAGCTGATCGCAACCTGGATTTCGAGCGTTGGCATCGGCAAATGGGGCGCGTTCGCAATCATGATGGCGATCGTATTCGTTATGGGCATGTTCCTCGACTGGCTGGGCATCGTTATGATCGTGTTCCCGATCTTCCTGCCGATTATGGATATGTTCGGCTTTGACCGCCTGTGGATCGTCGCAGTTACGGCTGTTATGCTGCAGACCTGCTTCATGACGCCGCCGTTCGGCTTCGCACTGTTCTACATCAAGGGCATTGTGCCGCCGTCGGTCAAAATACAGGAAATCTACCGCGGCGTTATCCCGTTCATCCTGATTATCATCGCAGTGGTAATTCTGGTAACGGTATTCCCGCAGATTGTATATTTCCTCCCGAATCTGGTAGCATCTTAATCTTTCTCCTGAGCCTTCCGGCAGCCACCTGTGCCGGAAGGCTCATCTGCGTTAAGGAATAGCAGGCTTTGGGCAAAAAATAACTATTGACTGTGCAGGATATAGTGTTATACTGGGTGGGTACGCAAAAAAACGTACCATTTGTTACTTGTGTTATTTTACAGTTCAATGCGGTTCCCTCTCACCGTGAAAAGGGACATGTGTAGATGCGTTTGAACTGTGGAATAAATCTCTGTCTGCCGGATTGTTGGAGTATTTGCCGGCGGCAGCCCCCTCCGGGCTCTCTGATCTGTTGGAAATCAGAGAGCACTTGCTTATTCTTGCGTGGAAAAATTCCGTAAATCGCTTGACTTATCGAAAAATTTCGGGTATAAGATTATATTGAACAGTCAAAAATTCGATGTTATACTATTATATAATGTATGCCTGTTTGAAGCCTGAACGGTATGGTCAGGCTCGGTTTGTCGAAAAGGTCAATATTCATGCAGCTTCAGCCAATTCGCGCGACAGCGCGTGTAAAATAGCATTTGCTTTGCAAATGCAAAAAAGTCGGGGCGAGTACCTGACTTTTTGACTTCTGGAGGGAGAAAGTTTCTGTATTGGAACTTTCGGACGACTTTGGAACGGCCCGTGGTCCGTTCCTGCTTGTCAGCGAAACTGTAGTTTCGCCGACAGCCTAAGCCTGAACGGTGCGTTCAGGCTTTCGGTATATCATACTGCAGCATCGTTAAAGGAGGGGATTTATCGTGCAGACGCAGATTTTTATGGTGCATAAGCGGCATCTGGGACTGCGGGCGCCGACGGTGCTTGCCGTCGGCTTTGCGCTGACGATTCTGGTGGGTGCGCTGGTACTGATGCTGCCGGTTTCGGCGGCAGACGGACAGATAACGCCGTTTCTCGACGCGCTGTTTACAGCAGCCTCGGCGAGCTGTGTTACCGGACTCGTCACGGTCAGCACGGCGGTGCACTGGTCGGTATTCGGCAAGTGCGTCATCCTGCTGCTGATTCAGATCGGCGGACTCGGCTTTATGTCCGTCGCGGCTATTGCGTCGTTTGTCCTGCGGCGAACGATCACGCTGCACGAGCGCATGGTGATGAGCGCGGGGCTTAATCTGTCGGACGGCGGCGGCATTGTCCGTCTGACACGGCGCGTGCTGTTCGGCACGTTCATCATCGAAGGGACGGGAGCGGTTCTGCTGTCCTGCCGGTTCGTGCCGCATTACGGTTTCCCGAAGGGAATCACAATGGGCGTGTTCCACGCGGTTTCGGCATTCTGCAACGCAGGCTTTGACCTGATGGGCACACCGGACGATCCGTTTCAGTCGCTCATCGGCTGGGCGGAGGATCCGCTCGTGAACATTACGGTGATGGCGCTCATCGTGCTCGGCGGTCTCGGCTTTTTCGTGTGGAGCGACGTGTGGGACAAGCACAGTTTCCGCCGCCTGCGCCTGCACACGAAAATCGTGCTGACGGCTACGGCAGGACTGCTGCTGTTCGGCTTCGGCTGGACGCTGCTGTTCGAGTGGAGCAATCCGGCAACGCTCGGTGCGTTTGATACTCCGCACAAGCTGCTTGCGGCGGCGTTTGAGTCCGTGACCCTGCGCACGGCAGGCTTCAACACCATCGACCTCGGCGCGCTTACCGGCCCGAGTCAGGCGGTGTCGTGCCTGCTCATGTTCATCGGCGGATCGCCCGGCTCAACAGCAGGCGGCATCAAGACCGTGACGGCGGCCGTGCTCGTGCTCACGGCCATCAGCGCCTTCTGCGGACGCACAACGGTTTCGGCGTTCGGCCGGACGATTGCGCCGCGCAGCATCATGAACGCCGTAGCCCTGCTCATGGCAGGCGGCGTGTTCTGTCTGGTCGGCGCCTGTGCGATCGCCGGAATCGAGGACGCACCGTTTCACCAGTGCCTGTTTGAAGCGGTCTCCGCGTTCGGCACGGTCGGTGTGAGCATGGGTCTGACACCGACGTTGGCGGCGGCTTCGCGCGTCATTCTGATCGTGATGATGTATATGGGCCGTGTCGGTGTGCTGACGCTCGGCGTTGCCGTTTTCATGCGCCGCAGAGAGCCGGCAAGGCTCAAATACCCGGACGCAGATGTGTTTATTGGTTGAGGCAGCATTCCGCAATTACATTTTCGGCATTTTACGTGATGATGCCTTTATGGTGAAGTAGATTAAGCAGTTATCCAAAGGAGAGACAGATATGAAATCCTTTCTGGTAATCGGCATGGGCCGATTCGGTACCGCCGTTGCGCAGGAGCTGACCGAGCTTGGTCAGGAGGTTCTTGCCATCGACGAGAACGCCGAGAGCGTGCAGCGCATCGCGGAGGATGTGACGCAGGTCATGCAGGGCGACGCGCAGGACGAAGCCGTGCTGGGGGCCATCGGCGTGCGCAACTTCGACTGCTGTATTGTTGCGGTAGGTACGGATATGGAGGCGAGCATCCTCATCACAGTCATGCTCAAGGATCTGGGCGCGCAATACATCATTGCCAAAGCGAGAAGCACTGTGCATGCCAAGGTGCTCGAGCGCGTCGGTGCGGACCGTGTTGTCCTGCCGGAGAGCGAAATGGGCTGCAAGCTGGCACAGCGCCTGGCACATACCAACGTGGTGGATTTTATCGGCGTGTCGGACGAATACAGCATTCTGGAGATACACGCGCCGAAAAGCTGGGTCGGCAGATCGCTGGTGCAGCTTGACGTGCGGCAGAAGCATAAAGTGAATGTGCTCGCCGTCCGTCATGGTGAACAGGGTGCACTGGATGCAAGTCCTAAGCCGGATAGGGCCATCGAGCCGGATGATCTTCTGTTTATCATGGGCGAAAATAAATTTGTGAGTAGGGTGGTGGAACTGGATTGATTGAGATACAGAGCCGTCAGAATGCCGCGCTCAAGCACCTTGCGCGGCTGGGACGGGAACGAAAATACCGCCGGAGCACGGGGGAAATGCTGTGCGAGGGCGAAAAAATGCTGGGAGAAGCACTGCGTTCGGGCGCGAAGCTGAAAACCGTGCTTGTGAGAGACGGCTGGGACAGTCCGTTCATCAAAGAGACGGAAGAGCAGGGAGCTGTCCTGTATTCTGCACCGGATGCGCTGTTCAAACTCGCAAGTGAGGTGGAAACGCCGCAGAACGTCATCTTTTCCTGCGAGCAGCCGCAGTGGACGGCAGCCGCGCTGGACGGAGCCGGGCAGGTGCTCCTGCTGGACGGCTTACAGGACCCGGGCAACCTTGGCACGATCTTACGCACCGCCGAAGCGTTCGCGCTCGGCGCCGTTGTGTTGTGCGAGGGCTGCGCCGATCCGTTTTCACCCAAGGTCGTGCGCTCGACGATGGGCGCGGTGTTCCGTCTGCCGTGCGTGACGCTCCCGCTTGCGGAGGCCGCCGAACGGCTGCACCGGAACGGTCTGCCGCTGTACGCCACCGCGCTGCATGAGGACAGCGTGCCGCTTTCCTCGGTTTCGCTTTCCAAAGCCGCCGTTATCATCGGCAGTGAGGGAAAGGGCGTGACCGAGCAGGCGCTCCGTCTGGCCGATAAGCGCGTTATCATTCCAATGAAGGGCCGTGCCGAATCGCTCAATGCAGGTGTTGCCGCGGCCATCGTGATCTACGAAATGACAAAATGAGGAGGCGGGCACTATGCCGTCAAGACTCAGCTATGTTTGGCTTTCGCTCAAGCGCGGACTCGGCTCGCGTACAGCCGCCGAGGTACTCGATGCCTTCGGCTCTCCGGAGGCGGTGTTCGCTGCCGACCGGCAGGCACTGACAGCTGCGCCGTGTGAGCTGCGCAAGACCCATGTCGATCTGCTGTGCGACAAGGATACATCTGAAGCTGAGCAGGTCATCCGATCCTGCACGGAAAAGAATATCCAGATCATTACCATTGGCGACAGCGCTTACCCGGACCGCCTGCGGGCGATCCCGGATCCGCCGACCGTGCTGTATGTGCGCGGACGCTGGCCGGATTTCGACAGTGTTCCCGCCGTAGCCGTTGTCGGCACGCGCAAGGCGACGCCGTATGGCCTGAAAGTCGCCGATCAGATCGGCACAACGCTTGCCCGGACGGGCATGATAACCGTCAGCGGCATGGCACTCGGCAATGACGGCGCGGCACACCGCGGTGCGCTGAAGGCAGGCGGCTTGACGGTTGCCGTGCTGGCGGGCGGACCTGATGTGTGTTATCCGCCGCAGCACCGCAGCCTGATGGGCGATATCCTGCTCATGGGTGCCATCATCAGCGAATATCCGCCCGGCACCGAGCCGCACGGACGCAATTACCACCAGCGCAACCGCATCATCAGCGGCCTGTCGGTCGCGTCCGTTATCGTGGAGGCGAGCGACTGGCGTTCGGGTGCGCTCATTACCGCGCGTCACGCGCTCGATCAGGGACGCGATGTGTACGCCGTGCCCGGTCCGATAGACGCGCCGCAGTCGCAGTCGTGCAATGAGCTGATCGAAAAAGGCGAAGCCGCGCTGCTCAGCAGCCCGGTGACGCTCGTGCGCGCCTACGGCGGCATGATGCCCGAACAGGCGGTACAGCAGGCGTTCCGGCGCCAGACCGGCGAGTATCCGGAACCGGCGGCACGGAGCGCGTGGGAGGACATTCGCAGGCGCGAGCAGCAGGCCGAACAGCGCCGCGCTGCTGCGGCAGAAAAGGCGAAAGTCGAACCCAGACAGCAGTCCGCGGCCGCAAAACCGCTGCCGGACGGCTTAAATGAGGATGAAAAAACCATCGTCACGCTTGTGCGGGACGGTGTGAGCACGCCCGAGGAGCTGATCGACCGCTGCGGTCTGGCAGCACCGCGGGTGATGAGCCTTGTCACTGTGCTGGAAATGGATGGAATTCTGCGCCGCGAAAAGGGCAGACTTATCCTCGGCACCTGGTGATAAGCAGGAGAGAGAAGAAAAGAAATACACGCATTCCGCACCGCAGGGTGCGCATCAATAGAATTTCCGCAGGAAATTCATAAAAAGGGGGAGCATGGTCCAGACCACCTTCTCTTGCCGCTACGCGGCAATTCACCTTGTGTATCACCCTTTTTATACAAGTGCAGAGAAAAGATTCGACGAAGGAGGAACTTTTCTCCGCATGGGATGTATCCGAACCTGCGGTTCGGTACATCCTCTCGTACGCAAGCGTGGTTGCGTACGAAGCCATTTCTGGAGGTTTTTATGTCTAAGTTAGTCATCGTGGAGTCCCCGGCCAAGGCAAAGACGATCGGAAAATATCTCGGTTCGGACTATGTCGTCAAGGCTTCGATGGGACATCTGCGCGATCTGCCGAAAAAGAAAATGAGCATCGATATTGAGCACGATTTCCAGCCGGAATATGTGCCGATCGAGGGTAAAGATAAAATCATCAAGGAAATCCGCAGCGAAATCCGCAAGAGCGATTTCGTCTATCTCGCAACTGACCCTGACCGCGAGGGAGAGGCGATTTCGTGGCACATCAAGGAGCTGTTCAAGCTCAAAGACAAAAATTCCCGCCGCGTGACCTTTAACGAGATCACCAAGCAGGCGGTCCGCTCGGGCATCGAGAACCCGCGCGATATTGATATTGATCTGGTAAATGCACAGCAGGCACGCCGCATTCTCGACCGAATCGTTGGCTATCAGCTGTCGCCGTTCCTGTGGCGCAAGGTCAAGCGCGGTCTGTCCGCAGGCCGTGTGCAGAGCGTTGCAACCCGTCTGGTCGTGGATCGTGAGAACGAAATCCGCGCATTCGTGCCGGAGGAATACTGGTCGATCGAGGCTCTGCTGCAGACCGCGGACGGCGGTCAGTTCACCGCGCGCTACTACGGCGATGCGAACGGCAAGGCCGAGCTGAAAAACGAAGAGCAGGCGATGCATGTTGTCAACGCTGTTACCGGCAAGCCGTTCACCGTCGGCAATATCAAGCGCGGCAAGAAAAAGCGCACCGCTGCACCTCCGTTCATCACCTCGACGCTGCAGCAGGAAGCCAGCCGCAAGCTGAATATGACGCCGCGCCGCACGATGAGCATCGCACAGGAGCTGTACGAAGGTATTGAACTCGGTGAATACGGTCTGACCGGTCTTATCACCTACATGCGTACCGACTCGCTCCGCCTGGCGGACGAGGCCACCGCTGCCGCTGCCGGATTCATTCGCGGCCGCTACGGCGAGGAATATTATCCGGGCAAGCCGCGTGTGTTCAAGACCAAGGGCAACGCGCAGGACGCGCACGAAGCCATTCGTCCGTCCAACGTGCAGCTGCTGCCTGAAGAAATCCGCAAGTACCTGACGCCCGATCAGTTCAAGCTGTACCGCCTGATCTGGTCGCGCTTTGTGGCCTGCCAGATGGCAGACGCCATTCTCGACACGGTTTCCGCCGATATCGTCTGCGAGGGTCAGGTGTTCCGCGCATCCGGTCATACGGTCGCGTTCCCGGGTTTTACTGCGGTTTACGAGGAAGGCACGGACGACGAGAAAAAGCAGGATTCCGCAGGAAAGCCGCTGCCGCGCTTCGATCAGGGCGACAAGCTGACCGCCGAGAAGATCGAGCCGTCCCAGCACTTTACGCAGCCGCCGGCTCGATACACCGAGGCATCGCTCATCCGTGCGATGGAGGAACGCGGCATCGGCCGTCCGTCCACCTATGCGCCGACTATCTCGACCATCATCGACCGCGATTACGTCACCAAGGAGAACAAGGCGCTCCGTCCGACACCGCTCGGCGAAGGCGTTACCGGCCTGCTGGTTGACGAGTTCAAGTCGGTTGCCGATTACGAGTTCACCGCCAACATGGAGCACGAGCTGGACGAGGTCGAAGCGGGCAAGCTGAATTATATCCAGCTGCTGCACAACTTCTATGACGGCTTTGAAGCCGCGCTCAAGCAGGCGGAGATCGATCTGGAGGGCAAGCGCATCAAGATTCAGGATGAAGTGACCGATGTTATCTGCGAGAAATGCGGACGCAACATGGTCATCAAGTCCGGCCGGTTCGGCAAGTTCCTTGCGTGCCCGGGTTTCCCGGAGTGCACCAACACCAAGCCCATCACCGAGGATACCGGCGCTGCGTGCCCGGTTTGCGGCGCAAAGGTCGTGAAGAAAAAGTCCGCACGCGGCTATGTGTACTACTCGTGCGACACCTATCCGACCTGCCAGTTCATGACGTGGGACAAGCCGCTCAAGACCAAGTGTCCGAACTGCGATTCCTCGCTGTTCCGCCACACCGACCGCGATTCCAAGGAGGTCACGGACGTTTGCTTGCGTGAGGGCTGCGGCTACAAGGAGCTGGTCAAGGAGGGTCTGCCGCCTGAGGAAACCGAAAAGCGCCGCAAGATGCGTGAAGCGCGTGCCGCCAAGGCTGCGGAACGTGCTGCCGCAAAGGAAGCCGCCGAGAAGAACGGCGAGACCGAGGAAAAGGTCAAGAAGGCAACGAAAAAGGCAACGACTAAGAAATCCACCGCAAAGAAAACCCTGCCGTGGATGACCAAGACCACCAATAAATTCAAAAAGCTGAAGGACGAGGCCGTACAGGAGCTGACTGCCAAGCAGCAGGAGCAGTACGCCAAGGCTCTGGCAAAGTATGAAGCAGAAAAGGCAAAAAAGGCCGCTGAGAAGAAAGCGGCAGCGAAAAAGCCTGCCGCAAAGAAAAAGACCACGGCAAAGGAGAGCGTCGAATGAGTGAAATGGTAACAGTAGTCGGCGCAGGACTGGCCGGCTGTGAGGCTGCATGGCAGCTGGCACAGCGCGGCATCTCCGTGCGCCTGTGTGAGATGAAGCCGGTGCAGCATACGCCTGCGCACCACTCGGACGATTTCGCTGAGCTGGTGTGCTCCAACTCGCTGCGCTCGGATGAGCTGGCGAACGCCGCCGGACTGCTCAAGGAGGAGCTGCGCCGTCTGGACAGCCTTATCCTCTCCTGTGCGGATGCACACCGCGTTGAGGCGGGCGGCGCACTGGCGGTTGACCGCGAAGCCTTCGCGGCAGCCGTCACCGAGAAGATCAAGAACCACCCGAATATCGAGGTGGTCTACGGTGAAGTGACCGAGATTCCGGAGGGCAGAGTCGTAATCGCCTCAGGCCCGCTGACCTCGGATACGCTGTTCGAGGCCATCCACGCCAAGGTCGGCGGCGATTTCCTGCACTTTTACGATGCCGCCGCGCCGATCGTTACGGCTGAGAGCATCGATATGGATTCCGCCTACGAGGCGTCCCGCTACGGCAAGGGCACCGCGGATTACATCAACTGCCCGTTCTCCCGCGAGGAGTACGAGACCTTCTGGAATGCGCTGACCACCGCCGAGGAAGCACCGGTGCACGGCTTCGAGGACTCCAAGGTGTTCGAGGGCTGCATGCCCATCGAGGTCAACGCACGCCGCGGCTTTGACACGCTGCGGTTCGGCATTCTCAAGCCCATCGGCCTGCCGGACCCGAAAACCGGCAAGGATCCGTATGCGGTCCTGCAGCTGCGCCGCGACAACGCGAACGGCACGCTGTACAATCTGGTCGGCTGCCAGACCCACCTGAAATTCGGTGAGCAGAAGCGCGTGTTCTCCATGATCCCGGCGCTCCGTAACGCTGAGTTCGTGCGCTACGGTGTCATGCACCGCAACACATTCCTGGATTCTCCGCGCCTGCTGGACGCAACTTACGCGCTCAAAGCCGACCCACGCATCCGCTTTGCGGGCCAGATGACCGGCGTAGAAGGCTATGTGGAGTCCACCGCCTCCGGCTGGGTGGCAGGCGTGGCAACGGCCATGGACGTGCTCGGCAAACCGATGCCGGCACTCGACCGCCTGACCGCCACCGGCGCACTGGCGACCTATATTTCCGACCATACGGTCGCGAAATTCCAGCCGATGAACGTAAACTTCGGCATTATCGAGCCGCTCGGCTATAAAATCAAGGGCAAGCGGGAGAAGAACACCAAAATCTCCGAGCGGGCGCTCGAGCAGATCGAAAAACTGAAGGGAGAGCTTTAATATGAGGATCATCGTTGATGCGATGGGCGGCGATAACGCGCCCGAATCCGCTGTATGGGGCGGTGCGCTGGCTGCGAAGGAATACGGCGAGGAAGTGCTGCTGGTCGGCAAGCCGGAGGTCGTAGCGAATGTCCTCAAGGAGAAGGGACTTTCCGATGTCAAGGGCATTACCATCATGCCTGCAAACGATCTGGTCGATATGCACGACGATCCCGCAACGGTACTCCGCCGCAAGCCGGATTCGTCCATGGCGGTAGCGTTCAAGCTGCTCAAGGCAGGGGAGGGCGACGCGCTCGTTTCCGCGGGCAACACCGGCGCGCTGCTCACCGGCGCAACACTGTACGGCGGCCGCATCAAGGGCATCCGACGCGGTGCACTGGCACCGGTCATGCCGTGCGCGAACGGTCAGGTCATGCTGTGCGATGCGGGTGCAAACACCGAATGCACCGCCGAAATGCTGCTCCAATTCGCGTTCCTCGCTTCGCTGTATGCGGAGAAGATAAACGGTGTCGTCAAGCCGCGTGTTGGCCTTGTCAACAACGGCACGGAGGATACCAAGGGTGATCCGCTCCGCAAGGAGGCTTACGCACTGCTGAAAAAGGCGGGCGACGAGGGCCGTCTGAATTTTGTCGGCAACGTAGAGGGCAGCATGGTGCCGCTCGGTGCGTGTGATGTTGCTGTCTGCGACGGCTTTACCGGCAATGTGCAGCTCAAGACCATCGAGGGCGTGGCGAAGTTCATGTCGAAAGAGATCAAGGGCGTGTTCATGGCCTCTGTCGGTACCAAGCTCGGCTACCTGCTGTGCAAAAAGGGTATGGACGACTTCCGCGAGGTATTCAATCAGGACAAGATCGGCGGCGCGCCGTTCCTCGGCATCGCAAAGCCGGTCATCAAGGCGCACGGCTCGTCCAATGAGATCGCGGTGATGAACGCGGTCCGTCAGGCCATCGCGTACACCAAATCCGGCATGATCGATGCAGTTAAGGAAAACATTCAGTACATGACGGTTTCCGAGTGATCCACAGGAAGAAGGAACAAAAATGCTGAAAATTGACTATAAATTCAAGGACGAGAGCCTGCTCCGGCTGGCGATGACCCATTCGTCCTATGCGAATGAGCACCACGGCACGCATTTGCAGTGCAACGAGCGCCTGGAGTTTCTGGGCGACTCGGTGCTGGGCTTTGTCACGGCGGGCTATCTGTTTACGCACTATCCCGACCTGCCCGAGGGCGACCTGACCAAGTTGCGCGCGGCAGTTGTCTGCGAGGGCGCACTGGACGAGATCGCGCACGAGATCGGTATCCCCGAAGCCATCCGTCTGGGGCACGGTGAGGAGATGGGCGGCGGACGCAAGCGTGCGTCCATTCTCGCGGATGCAACCGAGGCTCTGCTCGGCGCTATCTTCATGGACGGCGGCATCGAGCCTGCCCGTGCATTCGTGCTGCGGTTTATCCCGCACAAGGTCGAGGTTGCGCTGGCAGGCGGCGCGTTCAAGGACTACAAGACCATGCTGCAGGAGATCGTGCAGAAGAACAAGCAGGAAACGTTGGAATACCGTCTGGCAGGGCAGTCCGGCCCGGACCACGACAAGCGGTTCACCATGGAGCTGCTGCTCAACTCCAATGTGTTCGCGCAGGGCATCGGCAAGAGCAAAAAGGAGGCCGAGCAGATGGCGGCGAAGAAGGCCTTGGAAAATATGGGGTGCTGACGCTTATCGCCAAACCGCAATAAAGATAAACGGCAAAGAGGTCGAGAAATCGACCTCTTTTTTCTGCGTGACGCAGTTAGTCGTTGAAAAGATACTGCCGCAGTGGTAAAATAAAACTATCTATAATAAAGAGGTGGCATATGGTTCTCAAAAGCCTGATTTTACAGGGCTTCAAGTCGTTCCCGGATCGCACCGAGATCAAATTTCTCGGCGGTATTACGGCGATCGTCGGTCCGAACGGCTCGGGAAAATCGAATATTTCGGATGCCATCCGATGGGTTCTGGGGGAGCAGTCCTCGCGGTCTCTGCGCGGCGCGAAGATGGAGGACGTGATCTTCGGCGGCACAGCCAGGCGCGGTCCGGTCGGCTTTGCCGAGGTTTCGCTCATTCTGGACAATTCGGCGCATGTGTTCCGCTCGGAATTTACCGAAATTATGGTCACGCGCCGGTACTACCGCTCGGGTGAGAGCGAGTATTTCCTAAACAAAAAGCACTGCCGCCTCAAGGACGTGCATGAGTTGTTTATGGATACCGGTCTGGGCCGCGACGGCTATTCCAGCATCGGACAGGGCCGTATTGACGAGATTTTGTCCTTCAAGAGCGAGGACCGGCGCGAAATCTTCGAGGAAGCCGCAGGCATCACCAAGTTCCGCTACCGTAAGGAGGAAGCCGAGCGCAGATTATCAGCCACCGAGGAAAATCTGGTGCGTATCCGAGACCTGTACGGCGAACTGGAAAACCGGCTCGAGCCGCTCGAGCAGCAGGCGGACAAGGCGAAAAGGTTTCTGCATCTGCGGGATGAGCTGCGCGCACTTGAGGTCTCGCTGTGGCTGCTGTCGCTCGAGCAGCTGAAGAATGACACTGCCAAGTTGAATAAAGACCAGACAACCTGCGAAAAGCAGCTTGCGGATGCAAAACAGCAGCAGGGAACGCTGTATGCGCAGTCCGAGCAGCTGGCCGAGTCACTGCGTGAGATTGACAGGGAAACCGAACGTCTGCGGAATGAGCTGCGCGAAGCCGAGCAGTTTGCCGCCGAGCAGATCAGCCGTGAGGCGGTTATTCAGGCGAACATCCGCAACTGCGAGGAGAATATCGAGCGCACACGGCAGGAGAGCGCGCACCGCGCCGAGCAGGTGCAGAGCATGGATGCGCAGCTTGCCGAACGGCGCGAGCGTATTTCTGCGCTGAATGAGCGGGAGAAGGCACAGTCGGCTGAACTGGATGCACTCCGAAAACAGTCTGCCGAGCAGGAGCAGCAGCGCACACAGGCCGAGCAGGCACTTCGGCAGGCCGAGCAGGCGCAGCGCAGGCAGGAGCGCACGCTGCACGCGCTCGAACTCGACCGAACAGCCGCCGAGAGCGGTCTGGCGGGTATGAGCGACCGCAAAATGACACTGGATTCCGAAATCGCGGCAGCGGCACAGCAGCTGGATACCGAAAAGCAGGCACAGGACAATCTCGAGCGGGAACTGACCGCGTGCGAGCAAACGCTTGCCGAAACGGCAAAGCAGGCGCAGACGGCAGCGTCTCAGGCGGAGACCTGCCGCCGAAAGGCCGAGCAGGCGCAGAACGACTTGCGAGCAGCGCAGTCCTCGCTGAGCGAAATGCAGAGCCGCGTGAAAATGCTGACCGACATGCAGCATGAGTACGAGGGCTTCTCACGGTCGGTGAAAGCCGTCATGCGGCAGACCGAAAAGGGTACGATGAACGGTGTGCACGGTCCGGTTTCCGCGCTCATCACGACCGAAAAGCGGTTCGTGACGGCAATCGACACTGCACTCGGTGCGTCAGCGTCCTCCATCGTGGTGGACAGCACGAGCGTGGGCAAGCAGTGCATTTCGTACCTCAAGCGCACGGACGGCGGCCGCGCGACCTTCCTGCCGCTGGATACCATTCGGGCAAACAGCCTGCGGGAGACCGGCCTGGAACGGCAGAACGGCTGCTTCGGCACCGCGGATGCTCTCGTCAGATTTAATGAAAAATATAAGAATATTGTGTGCAATCTGCTGGCGCGCACGGTCATTTCGGAGAATATGGACACCGCGCTGGCGCTGGCAAAGGCGTACGGACATCGGTTTCGCATTGTCACCTTAGACGGACAAATCCTGCAGGCAGGCGGCGCCATGACAGGTGGCTCGGTTTCCCGCGGCACCGGCGCACTGGCGCGGGCGGAACGCCTGCACGCCGCCGAGGAGCGCGTGCGCGCACTCGAGCAGGAGCGAAAAACGCTGGCACAGACCGAGCAGGATGCAAGGCAGGAACTGGAGTCGCTTGCCGGTCAGGCGCAGGCCATCGAAACCGACCGCCGGCACGCGGAGCAGGAGAGAGCCGGACTTGCTGCTTCGGTAAAACAGCATAAATTCCTGCTGGAAAGCCTGCAGAAACGGTATGACAGCCTGATTTCTGAACAGACTAACTTCACAGCAACACAGCAGAGGTACGAACAGACACTTGCCGCCTGCACGGAGCGCCGATCTGCCGCAGAGCAGGCGCTTGCAGCTGCCGAGCAGGTCTGTGCCGAGCACGGTACAGCAGTGAACGCCGCTGCGGAACAGCTGACGCAGACGGCTTCGCGCATCACAGCCGCGCAGACCGCGCTCGCGGAGACGCGCACGGCGCAGGACAGCGAAGCACGCGCGCTCGCGGAGCTTGAGCGGCTCAAGGCCGACCTCGACGCGGGCGTGTCCGGTGCGGAGCAGACGATCGCAGGCTTTGCGGCGGAAATCGCACGCCTGACCGAGGAGCTGGCTTCTGTCCGTGCGGCAAAGCAGGGACGGGATACGACCGCGCAGCTGTTGACCGAGCAGCTTACCCGTCAGACCGGCAGGCGCGAACAGACCGAGGGCGAACGGGTCCGTCTGGAAAAGGCGGCACAGAGCCGCAACGAGGAAATCCTTGAACTCGAACGCGAGACCGCCCGACTGGAAAACCGCGCGGCCCAGCTGAAAACCGAGGAAACACAGATTCTGGATAAAATGTGGGAAAGCTACGAATTAACACCCACACCGGCGGCAGAAATCGCCCGACCGATTGAAAACCTCGGTGAAACGCGCGGTCGTGTGCAGGAACTGCGCGTGAAAATGCGGGCGCTCGGCAACGTCAATCTGGATGCGGTGGACGAATTTCAGCGCGTGCAGGAGCGGTACAGCTTTCTGCGGGAGCAGAAGGACGACCTCGAGACCGCGCAGACCGATCTGCACAAGGTCATCGACCAGCTGACCGTCAGCATGAAGGAGATTTTCGCGTCCGAGTTCGCCAAGCTGAATGTGTACTTCCGCGATACCTTCCGCGAGATCTTCGGCGGCGGACACGCCGAACTGCAGCTTGCCGATACCTCGGATATCCTGAACTGCGGTATCGACATCCGCGTGTCTCCACCGGGCAAGGCGGTTAAAACGATTACGCTGCTTTCGGGCGGTGAAAAGGCGTTTGTCGCCATTGCGTTGTACTTTGCGATCCTCAAGCTGCGGCCTACGCCGTTCTGCGTGCTCGATGAGATCGAAGCTGCGCTCGATGATGTAAACGTGCAGCGGTTTGCAAAATACATTCGCCGCCTGACAGATTCGACACAATTTATTGTAATTACCCACAGACGTGGTACAATGGAAGAAGCAGATATGCTCTACGGCGTGACCATGCAGGAGCAGGGCGTTTCCAAAATGCTGATGCTCAATCTGGCTGAGGCAGAAAAACGACTCAAAAATACCATTAAGTAATGGGAAATGGAGAATTGCGGCAATGGATATGCGAAGCGCAAAATATCCGTATCGGCTGGATGTGGAAAGGCGATTGCCGAACGGCTCTCTTACGACAGACGGCTATGCGGCGCGGCATCCGGTCGAATTTCGGCACTGGGGACACGCCCGCGGCTATGTTCTCTGGGGTGAGCGGATTGACCGCACAGACTGGGAGAACTGGCGTATCAACTACTACGGTAAATAATTACTGATTCCTGATTTGCAAGATAAACATAAGGAGATAAGCATGGGATTTTTTGATAAAATTAAGCAGGGCTTCAAGAAAACCTCGGATGCGGTGAGCCATTCGCTGGACAGCGTGTTTGCGGCATTTGTCAAGATCGACGATGATCTGCTCGAGGAGCTGGAAGAAGCACTCATCCTGTCGGACGTCGGTGCGTCCACGGCGGCGAAGATCGTCGCTGAGGTCGAAAAACGTGCCAAGCTGCGCAAGACCACCACGGCAGACGAGCTGCGTGATTTACTCCGCGAGGTGCTGACCGACAATATGCTCGATAACCAGCCGCTGAATACGGACGGCAAGCCGGCGGTCATTCTGGTGATCGGCGTCAACGGTGTCGGCAAGACGACCTCGATCGGCAAGCTGGCGGCCCGCTATGTCAATGAGGGCAAAAAGGTTATGCTGTCGGCGGCGGATACCTTCCGCGCGGCGGCGGCTGACCAGTTGGAAATTTGGGCTAAACGTGCCGGTGCGGACATCGTACGCCATGGCGAGGGCGCAGACCCGGCAGCTGTTGTGTTCGACTCCATCTCGGCGGCCAAGGCACGCGGCAGCGATATTATCATTGTGGATACGGCAGGCCGTCTGCACAACAAGGCCAACCTGATGAACGAGCTGGCGAAGATCGACCGCGTTATCTCCCGTGAGCTGCCGGATGCGTCGCGCGAAACGCTGCTCGTGCTGGACGCGACCACCGGTCAGAACGCGGTTCATCAGGCCGAGGAGTTCAACAAGGCTGCCGAGCTGACCGGCATCATCCTCACCAAGCTGGACGGCACCGCTAAGGGCGGCATCGTGATCGCCATTTCGGCAGGACTGGGTGTTCCGGTCAAGCTGGTTGGCGTTGGCGAGGGCATTGACGATCTGATCGACTTTGACCGTGCGGCATTCCTGGAGGCCATCCTGCCGCCGGTTCATGAAAACGCAGAAAACGATGAGGAACAGACCGAGGAGGACGAAAATGCAGAGACCTGACGGAAGAACCAAGGGCGCAATGCGTCCGGTGAAGATTACCACTGATTACACGATGTACGCGGAAGGCTCGGTGCTGGTCGAGATGGGCAACACCAAGGTCATCTGCACCGCGTCGGTCGAGGAAAAGGTACCGCCGTTCCTCGAGGGCAAGGGCCTCGGCTGGGTAACCGCCGAGTACGCGATGCTCCCGCGTGCGACCAATACCCGCAAAAAACGCGATATCAAGTCGCTCAAGCTGGACGGCCGCTCGAGTGAGATCCAGCGTCTGATCGGCCGTGCGCTGCGTGCGGTCGTTGACCGCGAAGCACTCGGTGAGCGCCAGATCACGATTGACTGCGATGTTATTCAGGCGGACGGCGGCACGCGCTGCGCGTCCATCACCGGCGGATTTGTTGCACTCTGGCTTGCATGCAAAAAGCTGTTGGCCGATGGCGTGATCGAGAAAATGCCGCTCACTGCACAGGTTGCAGCCGTTTCGGTCGGCATTTTTGAGGACGAAGCCGTACTCGACCTCAACTACGCCGAGGACAGCCACGCCATCGTGGACTGCAACGTGGTTATGACGAGCAAGGGTGAGTTCATCGAGGTGCAGGGCACCGGCGAGGGCCGTCCGTTCACGGATACCGAGCTGCGCAAGCTGCTCGGACTCGGCAAGCGCGGTTGCCTGACGCTGTGCCGCAAGCAGGCCAAGGTGATGGGGGAAAGTCTGTAATGCAGTTTGTACTTGCTTCCCATAACAAGAAAAAGCTGGCAGAGCTGTCCGCTATCGTGAGCAGCCTCGGCATCGAAATCATTCCGTTGCCGGAGGGTGCGCCCGAACCCGAGGAAAACGGCAAAACCTTCGAGGAAAACGCCATGATCAAGGCAAAAGCCGCCGCAGAATTCACTGGTCTGCCCGCTCTCGCGGACGACAGCGGCCTGTGCGTGGATGCGCTGGACGGCGCTCCCGGTATCTACTCCGCGCGCTACTGCGAGGGTACGGACGAGGACCGCAATGCCTTCCTGCTGAAAAATATGCAGGATAAGGAAAACCGCGCCTGCCGTTTCGTGTGCGCGATCGCGTGTGTGCTTGCGGACGGCGAAACGCTCACCGTGCGCGGTGAATGTGAAGGAGAACTGCTCCGCGAGAACCACGGTGCAGGCGGCTTCGGCTATGACCCGCTGTTCTATGTCGAGAAATACGGCTGTACCTTCGGCGAACTGCCCGCAGAGGTCAAGAATACAATCTCTCATCGGGCAAATGCTTTGAATAAGCTGAAAGAAGTCTTAAAGGATAAAATATAAGCGAATCCGTAGGGCAGCCCGCCCTACGAAAAAAATATAACGAAATTACAGGAGTTTACATTTATGCTTAACACAAAACAACGCGCACAGCTTCGTGCAATGGCAAACCCGCTGGCAGTCACGCTGATCATCGGCAAGGAAGGCGTAACCGACGCGGTAGAACGCGAACTGGACGCGCTGCTCGAATCCCACGAGCTGGTAAAGGGCAAGGTGCTCGAGAGCGCGATGCTGACGCCGCGCACGGTATCCGAGGCGCTCTGCGAGGCCACCGGCGCGGATGCTGTACAGTGCATCGGCTCCAAGTTTGTGCTGTACCGCCAGTCCAGCGATGAGGACAAGCGCAAGATCGTTCTGGTAAAATGAGGACAGGGATTCTCGGCGGCACGTTCAATCCGCCGCATCTGGGACATCTGCACGCGGCGGAACTCGCGCACCGTGCGCTGAACTTAGATCGGGTGCTGTTCATTCCGACCAACATTCCGCCGCACAAGGCTCTGCCGGAGAACACCGCTTCCGCAGAGGACCGGTGCGAAATGGTGCGCCGCCTGACAGCAGATATGCCGTGGGCGCAGCTCGACACCATCGAGATCGACCGCGGCGGCGCAAGCTACACGGTGGA
>OGXL01000179.1_pt1 | contig 49047 bp, 50 predicted proteins | sample 1576311 | NCBI WGS metagenome assembly OGXL01 (sample SAMEA3541564, study PRJEB24748) | human gut metagenome | biome: human gut; feature: human-associated habitat; material: faeces | place: China | collected 2012 | reverse complement strand
CGGCCATTCTCAGAATTACTATTTATTGGAGGTTACATCCTTCAAAGGTGTCAGGTGGAACGCATTGAAAATGTCATCCGACGGCGGGAAGACCAGATGGGTCGCATACTCCTTCTTCACGGTCTCGAACAATTGTCTGTAATAGGGCTTTTTAAACTCTCCCCGGAGAGCTTCCAGCCAGTCATTGGAAATCGCTGCCATGGTTTTATCTCCTTTTAATCTTTTGTAGCCGGATCACAGGCGCACGGGAATTCCCTCGCCCCGGAGGTATTCTTTCACTTCCCGTATCTCCAGCTCCTTATAGTGGAAAAGAGAAGCCGCCAGGGCCGCATCTGCGCCGCCCTCTGTCAGGGCCTCTTTAAAGTGCTCCAGTGTGCCGGCTCCCCCGGAAGCGATGACCGGGACAGACACGGCGTCCGCCACCGCTCTGGTAAGCTCCAGGTCATAGCCCGCCTTGGTACCGTCGCAGTCCATGCTGGTCAGGAGGATTTCCCCTGCCCCCAGCTTCTCCACTTTTGCCGCCCACTCCAGGGCGTCGATCCCCACGTCGATCCGGCCGCCGTTTTTATAGATATTCCAGCCCGTACCGTCGGGACGCCTCTTGGCGTCAATGGCCACCACCACGCACTGGCTGCCGAACTTGTCCGCCGCCGCGCAGATGAGCTCCGGCGTCTGTATGGCGGAGGAGTTGATGGAGATCTTGTCCGCCCCCTCCCGAAGGAGCGCCCGGAAATCCTCCACCGTGCGGATGCCTCCCCCAACCGTGAAGGGGATAAAGACGGTCTCCGCCACCTTGCGGACCATATCCACCACCGTAGCCCTGGCGTCGGAGGAAGCTGTGATATCCAGGAACACAAGCTCATCCGCACCGGCCTCGTCGTAGGCCTTTCCGATCTCGACCGGATCTCCCGCATCTTTGAGATCCACAAAATTCACGCCTTTCACTACCCTTCCGCCTTTCACATCCAGACAGGGAATGATCCGTTTTGTATGCATCTTCTATGTACCTCCGTCTATAGTTCTACAAAATTCTTCAGCATGAGAAGCCCTGTGGAGCTGCTCTTCTCCGGGTGGAACTGGCAGGCAAACACGTTGCCCTTCTCCACTGAGGCGTGGATCTTTGTCCCGTACCAGGTGACCGCCTTCACGATCTCCTCTTCTTCCGCCTCCAGATAGTAGGAGTGTACGAAATACACAAATGGTTCTTCCGGCACTCCTCTGAACAGGCGTCCGTTTCCCGACAGTTCCAGCGTATTCCATCCCATGTGGGGAATCTTCAGTCCTTCTCCTCCGGGGATCCTGCGGATCCTTCCCTTCAGTATGCCAAGTCCCTTCGCGCCGGGGCTCTCCTCACTCTCCTCAAAAAGAAGCTGCAGTCCCAGGCAGATGCCAAGGAAGGGGGTGCCTCTGTCCACCACCTGGCGGATCACACCCTCCAGGTCATACTGCCGGATCTTCTCCATGGCATCTCCAAAAGCCCCTACCCCCGGCAGGATCACCTTGTCCGCCGCCAGGATCCGCTCCTGGTCTCTTGTGATCTCCACTTCCTGGCCCAGGTAATGCATCGCCTTCTCCACACTTTTTATATTTCCCGCATCATAATCAATAATCGCTATCATCTGTCTTCCCGGTTCCTTTCTGTATGTGTCACAGTCTGTACGCAGTTCCAGTCTACCATATTTTCTATTTCACATCCAGCTCAAACCAGAATTCCACGCCGTTATCGTAGTTGTTGACACCATATTCCTGGTGGAAGGAGTCCATAATGGCCTTCACAATGGAAAGCCCGATGCCGTTGCCCCCGTACTCCCTGGTGTGGGCCTTGTCCACCTTGTAAAACTTCTCCCAGATGTGGGGCACATCCTCCTCCGGAATGGGGGTGCCTGTGTTGAACACGGTCACCTTCACCTTGTCCCCGGCGGGGATGATCTTCACATCCACTACCCGGTCTCCGTCCAGATGGTTAAACGCGTTGCTCACATAGTTTCTCACAACCTGCTCCGCCTTGAACTCATCCGCCCACACATAGACCGGATCTTTCTGCCGGAACTGGACCTTGGCCTCCTTCTGCTGGGCCATGATCTCCATGCTCTGGAGCACGCCACGGATCAGTTCCGTCAGGTCAAACCGCTGGAACTCCACATTTTCATCTCCGAATTCAAGCTGGTTCAGAGTCATGAGGTTTTTCACCATCTGGTTCATCTTGGAGGCCTCATCCATGATCACGTCACAGTAGAATTCCCTGCTCTCCGGATCATCGCTGACTCCTTCCTTCAGCCCTTCTGCGTAGCCCTGAATGAGGGCGATAGGCGTCTTCAGCTCATGGGATACATTCCCCATGAAGTCGGTACGCATCTTCTCCATCTTTTCTTTCTGCTCAATATCCTGCTGCAGGCGGAAGTTGGCATTCTTCAGCTCTGAGATGGTGTTTTCCAGCTTCTGGGACATGATATTAAAGTTCTCTCCCAGCACACCGATCTCGCCACCGCCGCCGCTGGTGTACTTGGCATTAAAATCCAGGTCAGCCATCCTGGCAGACAGGACAGCCAGCTCCCGCAGAGGCTCCGTGAGCCGTCTGGAAAAGTACCAGACAAACAGGATTCCCCCTGCGATCACAGCGATACCAACGATCAGAAGGAAGCGGAAAAACAGTCCCATGGTCTCCTGGATACTCTCCAGAGGACTGCGGATAAAGATATTGTAGGAGTTCCCCACTGTTCCCCAGAGGGCGAGATAGTCCACCTGCTGGGTATTATCCCGGAACTCCACCACCTGGTAATTGTCATTTCTCTCCATCACCCGGCTGTCGATCTTATTGAACAGGACGCCGCCCAGCTGCACCAGCAGCATCTGGCTGTCGTGGAGATTGGAAAAACCATTCTCATTGGAAAAATTCCACACGATATAGTAGAAATTGTAGCGTTCTGCCGTGCGGTTGATCTGGCTGACCTCGTCCTCTGTCAGTTCTTCTCCTTCCGCCAGGCTTTCTATCTCCTTGTATAGTTCTTTAAAATTTTCTTCCTTTTCCCTGACATAGTAGGGCTCCAGGCCGGCGCCAACCAGTACAAGGAGAATCACCAGCATACAGACGATCAGTCCCACAAATATGGCGATCATCTGCCTGCGTATTGAATGCTTCATCTATGCCACCTCAAATTTATAACCCATGCCCCAGACTGTCTTGATGTAATTTCCCTTATCTCCCAGCTTGCTCCGCAGTTTCTTCACATGAGTGTCTATCGTCCTGGCATCGCCGAAATAGTCATAGTTCCACACATTGTTCAGGATCTTTTCCCTGGAGAGGGCTACGCCCTTATTTTCCATAAAGTAGGTGAGAAGCTCAAACTCTTTGTAACTGAGCTCTACCACTTCCCCGTCCAGCTTCACAATGTGGGCTGTCTTGTCCAGCTCAATGCCGCCTGCTTCCAGCGTCTCCTGCGCCTCCCCGTCCCGGGTACGCCTCAGGATCGCCTCCACCCTTGCCACCAGGATCTTGGGGCTGAAGGGCTTAGATATATATTCGTCCACTCCCAGGCTGAAGCCCTGGAGCTCATCCCGCTCTTCTCCCCTGGCTGTCAGCATGATAATGGGCACTTTTGAAGACTGTCGCACTTCTCTGCACACCTGCCATCCGTCCATCTTCGGCATCATGACATCCAGGATCATAAGCGCGATGTCTTTATTCTCATAAAAAATATCCATGGCCTCCATGCCGTCCCCGGCCTCCAGCACCAGAAATCCCTCTCTCTCCAGGAAATCCCGGACCAGTTTGCGCATGCGGCTCTCGTCATCGACCACCAGTATTTTCAGCTTTTCCATCAAAATTACCTCCTGCCGCTTCCATTTTACACTATTATAGCAGTATTCTATGTTCCTTTTGTGAAATTTTTTCAGAAATATGGTATAATGGGTAATCAGCAAGATCTAATGAGGAGGAGGACAACCATGAACTGTCCCAGATGTGGAAACGAATTAAGGATCAGCAGGAAAGACCCCAGATTTGGTCTCTGTGACACCTGCAGAAAAAAATACCGCCTGCCGGAGCAGAAGGCTCCACAGGTACAGGAGGAAGAGGAGGAACACTATCCCAAGTACGCCAATATCCCGCCCAAGGCTGTGCGCGAGAAGCGTGAGACGGAGATGCGCCGGGCCTACGATGAACTTCTGGCCATCGGCAAGGAAGAGCGCGAGGGAAAGAAAGGGCTGTTCGGCCGCAGAAAAAAATCCAAATAAAATCTTTTCTATTTTTTTGGAACATGCTATAATGATTTGTGCTGTTCAGCGCTTTTAAGACGGGCAGCATGTTTCTGGAGACGTACCGAAGTGGCCGTAACGGGGCTGACTCGAAATCAGTTTATCGGTTTTATCGCCGGTACGAGGGTTCGAATCCCTCCGTCTCCGTCAGAAAATCCAGTCCTCAAGCGGTTTTCCGTTTGAGGGCTTTTTTTATTCCTACACTCCATAAGTAAAAAGTATATTGACACAGTGTCAGAACGGTGCTATATTAAGGGTGCTGACGCAGTGTCAGAACAAAAAGCAGGAACTGCTTCTGATATGGCCTTAACAACAGCAAAGTCTTTTGCGGAATCCGGCGCATCGATCGTGCTGGCTGATGTAAATGGCAAAGCAATACGGATCAAAGAATAGGAGGTTTTGATTATGTTGGGTAATTTTTCATTCTGCACCCCCACGAAACTGTACTTTGGCGATGAGTCCCTGAACGATTTGAATAGAGAGCTTCCCAAGTACGGGAAAAATGTGGCGGAGATTTCCGCCGTCATGCCGAATCCGACCGTAGATAAACTCTATGAAGGCGTTGAGATCGCGAGGAAGCATCAGGCTGATCTGCTTCTGGCAGTGGGCGGCGGCTCTGTCTGCGACTATGCAAAAGCGGTATCCGTTTCCGTAAATTGTGAGGAAGACCCGTGGGAGAAATACTATCTGCGCTTTGAGGAGCCTTCCTGCAAGACACTTCCGGTAGGTTGTGTCCTGACCATGGTCGGAACCGGATCTGAGATGAATGCCGGAGCAGTGATCACCAATCCACACACACATCAGAAGATCGGTCATGTATTTGCGGACGAAAAGATTATGCCCAGGTTTGCCATCTTAAATCCGAAATATACGCTGACTCTGCCCCATTACCAGATGGTATCCGGGATCTACGATATTTTTAATCACATTTGTGAACAGTATTTCTCCGGTGAGGATGACAATACCAGCGATTATATCAGTGAAGGCCTGATGCGTTCGGTCATTCATGCCAGCCGGATCGCAAATAAAGATTCGCAGGATTATGAGGCAAGGAGCAATCTGATGTGGGCAGCGACCTGGGCACTGAACACCCTGGTTTCCCGTGGAAAATCCACAGACTGGATGGTACACATGATCGGGCAGTCGGTGGGAGCATATACCAACGCTACCCATGGCATGACACTGGCAGCTGTCTCTCTCCCCTACTACCGTTACATCTTTCCTTACGGCGTACAAAAGTTTAAAAAGTTTGCCATCAATGTATGGGATGTGAATCCGGAAGGCAAAACTGATGAACAGATTGCCGCGGAGGGTCTGAATGCCATGGAGGCATGGATGAAGGAACTGGGGCTGGTGATGAACATTTCTGACCTGGGAGCCACAGAGGATATGCTGGAAGGCATAGCCGACGGCACGATCATCCTGCCCGGCGGATATAAAGTTCTGGAACATGATGAAATTGTTAAGATTTTGAAGGAGAGTTTGTGATGAAAAAAATATTAGTTGCATATTTTTCCGCCAGCGGCGTTACCGCCCGCACAGCTAAGGAGATGGCAAAGGCGGTAAAAGCTGATTTATATGAAATTTGTCCAGCAGAAGCCTATACAGACGCAGATCTGAATTGGATGGATAAAAATAGCCGCAGCACTTTGGAAATGAATGATTCGTCCTGCCGCCCTGCCATCGCACAGCCGGTAAAGGATATGGAACAATATGATACCATTCTGATCGGCTTCCCCATCTGGTGGTATGTGGAGCCCCGCATCGTAGACACATTCCTTGAAAGCTATGACTTTTCCGGCAAGACGTTGATCCCATTTGCCACCTCCGGCGGAAGCGGAATTGGGAAGGCCGAAAAGAGCCTGAAGGAACATTGCCCCAATGCAGTGTGGAAAAAGGGTCAGCTTTTGAACGGAACAGGAGTGGCAGAGTGGGCAAAACGAATGATTGAATCATGAGTTTCCTAAATCCGGCAAAACGGTTTCTTCCGGTACCTGCTTTTCATGTGGTAACAGCGGTTTTTCTTTGACGCAGTGTCAGAAAAAGACTATAATACAATACAGAATTTGCCGTTCTCCGCAGTTAAAAATGGAACGGCTGATGAGGAAGGAAGGAATCGTTATGCCAAGGGGCTCAGAAGAATTAACAAATGCAAGAAAAGAAGAAATCATAGGCGCCTGTGCTTCCCTTTATGAAACGACGGGATTTAAGGATATTACAATCCGGGATATAGGCGAAAAAACCTCGTTTACACGCACCTCAATCTATAACTATTTTCAAACAAAAGAAGAAATCTTTCTGGCACTTCTGGAACGGGAACACAGATTGTGGATAGCAGATCTGGAGGAAATCACCAGGGCAAATCGTTCTTTATCTGTCGATGCATTTGCAGACGCATTAGCCCGTACTCTTGAAAAGAGAGGATGTATGCTGAAGCTGATGTGCATGAACCTGTATGATATGGAATGCAACAGCCGGATTGAAAACCTGGTATCTTTTAAAAAGGAATACGCAAATGCGTTAAGAACCATCAGCTGTTGTCTGGAAAAGTTTTTTCCCGATATGACAGTAAACAATATTCAGGAGTTCCTCTATGCTTTTTTTCCGTTTCTATTTGGGATTTACCCCTATACTTCACATACGGAAAAACAGCTGGAAGCGATGCGGCTGGCCCATGTGGATTACACCCACTGCTCGATTTATGAGCTGACCAGGTCCTTTGCCGCAAAGATGCTGGCCCCTTTTGGAAGATAACAACCGATCTACTTTAAAAATGCGGACAGCTGAACATTTGAGGCTTTGGCAGTCACCAACGCAAGTTGAAAATGGGAACGGTTTTCCGTTTGAGGGCTTTTTTATTGTTGTTGTTTCAATGAATAATTTTTCGGACAATGCCTGCAAAAATATCAAAAAAAGAAAATGCCTGTAAAAACAGGCATTTTCCTTTACTCCAAAAATGGACCTGGCGGGAATCGAACCCGCGTCCGAAAGCCTTTCCATCAGAGCATCTCCCATCACAGTCATTAGTTTGACATTCCCTCTGCCGGCCGCCTAATGACAGGCTTCCGGTTTCAGTAGCTTCATAAAGTCTTCCATCCCCTCAAAGCTTTGAGGACGAAGTGCTCCGCCTTGTTGAAGCCGGGATCTTAAGCAGCGGATGACCTAAGGCCGACTGCCGCCAAAATTAGGCAGCGTACGCTAATTCTCTATTGTCTGCGTTTATATTTAATTGGAACTTTTAACGTAGTGTCCCGCTACGGATGGCTTCTCCAACTTCCAAACCCCCGTCGAAACCAGTACAAGCCCCTGTGTCTGTCAGGCGGCACACACTTCTGCCCGTCCTGCGCTGTCTGGTCCGCAGACGTTCTTGTTGCTGTCTAATTTATTATAGTGACCGCCGCCCCGCCTGTCAAGGCTTTCCCCTAAGAAGCGCGCCTCTAAAGGAGGCGAAGGGCCTCCTCCATGGCATCCGCCGCCCTCTCCAGCGTCTCCATGGAGGCCGCACAGGTGATACGCAGATGACCGGGCGCCAGGAAGGCGCTGCCGGGGACCACCGCCACCCGGGCCTTTTCCAGGAGATACTCCGCCAGGGCCAGATCATCCTCTATCTTCTTTCCATTATATTCCCGGCCCATATAATCTGTCACATCCGGCAGCAGATAAAAGGCTCCCTCGCTCTTCCGGCAGCAGATCCCTTCTATGCTGTTCAGCCGCTCATGGAGGAACGCGCAGCGCCTCTCGTACTCTGCCGCCATGTCCCTGACACAGTCCTGGCTGCCCCGAAGAGCCGCTGTCCCGGCCTTCTGGGAAATGGAATTGACAGAGGAGATCATCTGGCTCTGGACCACATTGATCGCCTTCACAACCTCCCTCTCCGCAGCCAGATAGCCAAGCCTCCACCCTGTCATGGCGTAGGTCTTGGAAAAGCTGTTGATCAGCACAGTCCTCCTCCTGGCATCCTCGGACAGGGAGCTGACGCTCACATGCTCCCGCCCTCCGTACACCATGCACTCATAGACCTCATCCGATATGATGTAAAACGCATATTTCTCTGCAAGGGCCGCCAGGCCCTCCAGGCTCTCGCGGCTGTACACCGCCCCGGTTGGATTATTGGGTGTGTTGATGATCACTGCCTTTGTCTTATCCGTCACTGCCTGCTCGATGTTCTCCAGGTCAAGGCTGAAATCCCCGGCCTCTCTCACGGTTACCGGCACGCCGCCTGCCATCCGCACCATCTCTGTGTAGCTGACCCAGCAGGGACAGGGAATGATCACCTCATCTCCAGGGTCGCAGAGGGCAAGGAGAGCCGCATAGATACACTGCTTGGCGCCCGGTCCCACGGTGATCTCATCTGTCCCGTACTGCACATGATTCTCCGCCGCCAGCTTATCAGCTATGGCCTCTCTTAACTCCAGCGTGCCCATGACCGGCGTATACTTTGTAAATCCTTCTTCCATGGCCAGCCTGGCAGCCTGGCAGATATGCGCCGGCGTATCAAAATCGGGCTCACCCACATTGAGCCCGATGACAGGGATCCCCTCCCTCTTCATTACAGTTATGCGCGTTGTCAGCTCCACCGTACTGGACGGCTCTACTTCCTGTATCCTCTTAGAAATCATATGTTCTTCCTCTCTTTTTCCATATGATCTATTATACATCCGCTTTATCGCTTTATCAAGATAAATTATCCAATCACACCTGGATGCATACTAGAGTATTTTGAAAGCCCCCGCAACGGGCAGCTCCCTTTTCACACCCCGGCAGGCATCCACAATGCCCACGATCATAAGGATGAAGCACACAAGGCTCAGGATGCCGCCTGCCATCTCAAGAGGCCAGACGGAGAAGAGCGAAAAGCCCAGAAAGCTGTCTCCGGACAGTATGTCTGCCAGAAGACTCCCGATCCATATCACAAGTCCCTGATTGATGTGGTGCCTCAGATACTCTGAGTTTTTATTTCCTGCAAGGAGAGGCACCAGGACTAGGATTCCTATGTAAGACAGAACCGCCATCACTTTGTTCGCCTTCACATCCTCCGGGTGAAAAGTCCCCTCCCTCGTCTGGTCATAAGGCCCCTGCTGATCGTACTGTCCCTGGCCCAGAGGGATCTCGTCCCCGCAGTATGGGCAGTACCGTATCCCGTCATCCACCTTTGCTCCGCACTTCACACAATATGCCATCTTATTTTCCTCCTATGTGCACCGGCTTTTTCTCGTCCTCCAATCCCAGGATCTCCGCAAGGACCTCAATGATGATCTCATTGGTGCAGGACTTGATGTAGCCCATCATGTGAAGGGAGATCTCATCCTGCCGCTGCGCTTCTGTCAGCTCTGTCTTCGCGTTCGTCTCCTGGATGAGCTGGATGAGCTGAGGCGTCAGCTCCTCATACGTCTCGATCGTCGTCTGGGAGACCAGTTTCCTAAGTTCCTCTTTACTCACAGGTACCATATCGTTTCCTCCTATATCCTATCCGAAGTTTCGCACCTTAAATTCCCGTTCTGCCTCTCTCTTCTGGTCCTTCTTGGCAATATCCTGCCTCTTGTCGTAGAGTTTCTTACCCCTGGCAAGACCGATCTCCACTTTCACAAGGCTGCCTTTAAAATAAACCTTTAGAGGCACAATGGCAATCCCCTTCTCCTTCATCTTCCCTGTCATCTTGTTGATCTCCGACTTGTGGAGAAGGAGCTTGCGCACCCGCAGCGGATCTTTGTTGAAAATATTCCCCTTCTCATAGGGGCTGATGTGCATGCCGTAGATCCAGACTTCCCCGTTCTCAATGCGGATAAATGACTCCTTGATGCTGCATTTTCCCATGCGCAGGGACTTGACTTCCGTCCCCGCCAGAGAAATGCCGGCCTCATAGGTATCCAGTATAAAATAATCGTGATATGCCTTTTTATTGTTGGCAATCATCTTCCCGTCTGTCTTCTTTTTCGCCATCTTCCGGCTCTCCTTCCTTCACGATCTCAAAATCTATCGTCCTTTGCAGACAGTCCGCCCCGGTCACCTTCACCCGGATCTCCTGGCCCAGCTTGTAGACCCGGCCCGTGTGGCTGCCCACCATCTCATATCGATCCTCATAATATTCATAGTGGTCATCACTCATGGCTGTCACGTGGACCAGACCCTCCACTGTGTTGGGCAGCTCCACGTACATGCCCCATTTGGTGATACTGGAGACTACCCCGTCGAAGACCTGTCCAATGTGCTGCGACATGTACTCCGCCTTTTTCAGCTTCACGGTCTCCCGCTCCGCCTCCTCTGCCCGGCGCTCTGTCTGGCTGGTCTGCTTTGCCACCTCAGGCAGGATCTTTTCGTAGTGCTCCATCTTCTTCCCGTTCAGCCGTCCCCGCAGGTCATCCTTGATGATCCGGTGTATCTGGAGATCCGGATACCGCCTGATGGGGGATGTAAAATGGGCATAATACTTGGCGGCCAGGCCAAAATGCCCGGTATTTTCCGGCGTGTACTTTGCCTGCTTCATGGAGCGCAGGGCCAGCCGGCTGATAAGGGCCTCCTGGGGCGTGCCCTCGATCTTGCCCATGAGTTTCTGTATTTCCATAGGCTGCACTTTCTGGCTGCCGATGTGCATGGTGTAGCCAAAATTGTTGATAAAGGCCGCCAGGGTCTTCATCTTATCTTCATCCGGCGCCTCGTGAGTCCTGTAGAGAAAAGGCACTTCCCTCCAGAAATACTCCTCCGCCACGGTCTCATTTGCCAGCAGCATAAAATCCTCGATCAGCCGTGTGGCCGCATTTCTCTCGTAGGGCCTGATCTCCACCGGCCGGCCTTTCTCGTCCAGGATCAACTTGGCCTCCGGAAAATCAAAATCAATGGAGCCTCTCCTGTGTCTTCTGTCCCTGAGTATGCCGGAGAGCTCAGCCATCTGCGCGAGCATGGGCACTACGTCCTGATATTTTTCTATCGCCTCCGGGTCCTCCCCTTTAAGTATCCTGCTGACTCCTGTGTAGCTCATCCGGTGATCTACCCGGATCACGGTCTCCGCGATCTCGTGGTCTGTCACATCGCCGTTCTCATCGATGGTCATGATGCAGCTTAAGGCCAGACGGTCCTCCCCCGCATTCAGGGAGCAGATCCCGTTGGACAGGCGGTGGGGCAGCATGGGGATCACCCGGTCTGCCAGGTACACGCTCGTCCCCCTGTTTTTCGCCTCCCGGTCCAGGGCGCTCCCCTCCTGCACGTAGTTGGCCACATCCGCGATATGGACGCCCAGCACATACCGGCCGCCCTCTTTTGTCAGGGAGACAGCGTCGTCCAGATCCTTGGCGTCCTCCCCGTCTATGGTGACCATCTGCCAGTCTCTTATATCTTTCCGGCCCGCCATATCCGCTTCGCTGATATGGTCCGGAACCCGGCCTGCCTGATTCAGAACTTTTTCCGGGAACTCACAGGGCAGATCGCTCCCCCGCACAATGGACATAATGTCCACTCCGGGGTCATTGACATGCCCCAGGATCTCCGTGATCTTTCCCTCCGGCTTCCTTCCCGGTCCGCCGTAGGAAGTCAGTTCCACAACCACCTTATGTCCGTCCACGGCTCCTCCGTCTTTCCCCTCCGGAATGAACACATCTTCCAGGAAACGCCGGTTGTCCGGGATGACAAAGCCGTAGTTCTTCTTCTTTGTCTTTTCGTAGAGACCTACCAGGGTGGTCATCCCCCTGGACAAGATCTTTACGACACGTCCCTCCTGCCGCTGCCTGTGGCCGTCTCTTCTGTGGCTTCCGTCCCGTGTCAGCGCCACTTCCACCGTGTCGCCGTGGAATGCGCCGCCCGTGTCATCTTCGCCGATGAAGATATCCTCCTCCCGGCCTTCCACAGTGACGAATCCAAATCCTCTGGGATGAGCCTGGTACACGCCGGTGAGTGTCTGCGCCTCTCCTTTGCAGTATTTTCCCTTTTTGCTGACGTAGATCTTCCCCTCATCCACCAGACTGTCCAGCACTTCTTTAAGCTCCCCTCTCTGCTCTTTCGACACCTGGAGCAGTGCTGCCATCTCCTTTTGTTTCATGGGTATATAGAAATCATCACAGATAAATTCATAGATGATCTTCTTTCTCTTCTCAAATGTCCCGTCCATCTCATCACTTCCCTTCTGTCGTAAGTGTGCCCCCGCACAGGGCTTTTATTCTTCGCAGGAGGCCGCTGCCTTTCCCGCAGAATAAAAAAAGAACACTCCCGTCTATGCAAACAAGAGTGTTCCGCTTTTGTATGTTTCCCGTTTTACGCAAATACCTGCATGTTCAGGACTGCTGCCAGAACAATAAAAAGGATGGCAAGGAACTTGGTAGACTTCACAAGCGCCCCTTCCATGGAACGTCCTTTATTCTGGCCCCAGTATGTGTCGGCCATGCCTCCGATCGTTCCCAGTCCTGCCTGCTTGCCCTCCTGCATCAGAATAATGATTGTGAGTGCAATACAGTCTATAGCAAATATGATCATTAAAACCACTTTTAAAATTTCCACCGTTAACACCTCCTGCGGATAAACCACATTTATTTTAGCACAAGGCGCTCCGTATGGCAAGGGATTTTTTCACATCTGTCCAGGCCCTGCCCCGTTCCCCGTCATCTCGTCCAGCAGTTCCATATACTGATCGGCAAAAAGGCTGTTCTTTCTCCATATAAACGTAAAGTCGTGGTACCGCGGAAATCCGTCCAGGCTGATCCGAACCAGGGATCCTCTCTCCAGCTCCCCTCGCACCGCCGCCTCGTAGAGAAAGGCGATCCCGCCTCCGCCTTCCGCCATCATTTTGATGGCCCCCATGTTGCTGATCTCCACCACGTTGGCGAAATCTCCGATTCCCCAGCCTTCCTCCGAGAGGGCTCTCTCCAGTACTTCCCTTGTGCCGGAGCCCGGCTCCCTGGTGATCAGTGTGTTGGAGAAAAGATCCTGAAAACTCCGGGGCTTCTCTTGGGTCTGCAGAAATCCGGGCGCACAGACTCCCAGGTACTGTTCCCGACGGAAAGTCCGGAAATCATAGTCCCTCTTCTCAAAAAATCCCTCCACCAGGGCAAAATCTATCTCCCCTCGGTCCAGCTTTCCCAGAAGCTCTTCCGTATTGGCAATGGAAAGACGTATCCTGGTCGCCGGATGCCTGCGGATGTAGGATGCCAGGTATCTCCCGATCACGTACTCTCCGATGGTCATAGTGACGCCGAAGATCAGCTGTCTTTCCCCCGCCTTCTCCTCGTCAAACATCCGCCGCAGCGCCATGTCATCGTGCTTCATGGTGGTCACAGCCCCCAAAAGCCGGCGCCCCTCCCCGGTGAGGCTGATCTTCTTGCCCTGAAAGGAAAAGAGCTGGATCCCGTATTCTTTTTCAATGAAATGGATATGCTGGGTGACAGCCGGCTGGGTGATGTGCAGCTCCCGGGCTGCCTTTGTAAAATTCATATGCCTGCACACCGCTAAAAACGTATCCATCCTGAAATCAAGCATAAGCTCCCTCCTTCTTCCCATTCCACAGCAATTTAATAAATTTATTTTATCATATCATAATTTATTATAATTTTACATTATTATTTCTCCGTGCTAGATTTATTGGCAGACACATAAACAAAAAGACATCCAAAAAGAAAAGAGGTTTATCATGGAATTTTTCAGCAAAAATACAAAAGGGCTCCTGCTCTGTCTCGTCATCGCGGTTCCTTCCTGGTTCGCAGGGCTCGCCTTCCCCGTCATCGGCGGTCCGGTCATCGCCATCATTCTGGGCATGATCGTCACACTTTTTATCAAGGACAAATCCGCCTTCCAGGACGGCATAAACTACTGTTCCAAGAAAATCCTGCAGTATGCGGTCATCCTCCTGGGCTTTGGCCTGAACCTGTCGGTGATCCTGGAGACCGGGCGCCAGTCCCTCCCCATCATCATCTGCACCATCACCACTTCCCTTGTCATTGCCTTTGTCCTGAGCAAGGTAATGCACATCCCGGGAAAGATCTCCACCCTTGTAGGTGTAGGTTCCTCCATCTGCGGGGGATCGGCCATCGCAGCCACCGCCCCGGTCATTGACGCGGACGATGAGGAAGTGGCCCAGGCCATCTCCGTGATCTTCTTCTTCAATGTACTGGCAGCTGTCCTCTTCCCCCACTTCGGAAATCTGCTGGGCTTTTCCCAGACAAGCGGGGAGGCCTTCGGCATCTTCGCCGGCACGGCCATCAACGACACCTCCTCCGTGACAGCGGCAGCTTCCACCTGGGACACCATGTTCGGCCTGGGGAGCGCCACCCTGGACAAGGCAGTGACCGTAAAGCTGACCCGCACCCTGGCCATTATCCCCATCACCCTGGTACTGGCATTTTACCGCGCAAAAAAGGAAAAATCTTCCACAGGCAGCTCTGTCAGCCTTAAGAAGATCTTCCCTTTCTTTATCATTTATTTTGTCATTGCATCCGTCATCACCACCGTGGCCACAAGCCTGGCCGGTGTGCCGGCGGACTTCTTCTCACCGCTCAAAGAGCTGAGTAAATTCTTTATCGTCCTGGCCATGGCAGCCATTGGCCTGGGCACCAACATTGTCAAGCTGGTCAAAACTGGCGGGAAGCCTATTATCCTGGGTCTGTGCTGCTGGGCCGGCATCACCGCAGTCAGTCTCGCGCTGCAACACATACTGGGTATCTGGTAGGTCAGACGCCGTACCTGGCAGCCATGCCCAGTCTCTCCTCAATGCGCAGGAGCTGGTTGTACTTGGCGGTCCGCTCTGCCCTGCAGGGCGCCCCTGTCTTGATCTGCCCGGCATTAAAGGCAACCGCGATATCCGCGATCATAGTGTCCTCCGTCTCGCCGGAGCGGTGGGAGATGATCGTCCTGTAGCCTGCACTGTGGGCTGTCTCTATGGCGTCAAAGGCTTCTGTGAGAGTGCCGATCTGGTTGACCTTAATAAGAATGGCGTTTGCCACATCACGGTCAATACCCTTGCGGAGCCTTTTTGTATTTGTCACAAAAAGGTCATCTCCCACCAGCTGCATATCCCGCTCCAGCCGGGCAGTCAGAAGCTCCCACCCGTCCCAGTCCTCCTCGTCCAGAGGATCTTCGATAGACACCACAGGATAGTCACTGGCCAGCTCTTCATAGTAGTCGATCAGCTCTTCCACAGACCGGGTTACCTTGTAGCCGTGCTTGCGGCTCTCACCGCCAAACACATACTTCTTCAGTTTTCTGTCATACAGCTCCGAGGCAGCCACGTCCAGGGCAATGCGTACATCCTCACCGGGGATATAGCCTGCCAGCTGGACGGCCTCTGTTATAAATCCAAGGGCCTCCCCGGCATCTTTCATATCCGGGGCAAATCCGCCCTCGTCTCCCACCGCTGTACTATATCCATGTTTTTTCAACAGCCCCTTCAGATGCTGGTAAACTTCCGCGCACATGCGCAGCCCTTCCTTAAAGCAGCCGGCACCACAAGGCATGATCATAAATTCCTGTATATCTATCGTATTATCGGCATGCCGTCCCCCGTTTATGATGTTCATCATGGGGACAGGCAGGGTTCTGGCGTGAACGCCGCCAAGGTAGGCGTACAACGGCTGCCCCAGAGCCTCCGCGGCGGCTCTGGCGGCCGCCATAGATACCCCCAGCATGGCGTTGGCTCCCAGATTTTTTTTATTTTCTGTGCCATCCAGACTGGTAAGCAGCTGATCGATCCGGATCTGTTCCAATACATTTTTCCCTACCAGCTCCGGGGCGATCCTGGCGTTCACATTGTCCACCGCCTGCTGTACGCCTTTTCCCCCGTATCGCTCCTCCTGGTCCCGCAGTTCTACTGCCTCATACTGTCCGGTAGATGCCCCCGACGGAATGCTGGCCCTGCCCACATATTTCCCGTCCGCAAGGACTTCCACTTCTATCGTTGGATTTCCTCTGGAGTCGAGGATTTCTCTCGCGTACACGTCTGTGATTGGTAAATACTGATACAACATCCTGCTCCTCCTTTTTGTCTTCATCTTAAAATGCTTTCAGCCGGAATTTAGTATATCCGTTTTCACAGACGAAAATGCGCCGCACATTTCATGCGGCGCATCTTTTCTCATACCTGTCTTTTATTTTCGTGTTTTGATTTTTCCAAGATTATGCCTCCACGGCCAGATTTTCCGCATGCATCACATCCACAACCTGATCCACATACTTTTCGCAGAGCTCATCTGTCTCCGCCTCCACCATGACACGGATCACCGGCTCTGTGCCGCTCTCGCGTACCAGGATCCGTCCGTCGTCTCCGAGAGCCTTTGTCACTTCCTCCACAGCTTTTACTACAGCCGGGTTCTCACGGGCTGTCTTCTTGTCAGTTACGCGGACATTCTTGAGAAGCTGAGGATAGATCTTAACCTCCTCTGTCAGCTTGGCAAGACTCATCTTCTTCTCCAGCATGACTTCCATAACCATAAGAGAAGTAAGAATGCCATCTCCGGTTGTGGCATGTTTGCTGAAAATGATATGTCCTGACTGCTCTCCGCCCAGAGAGAAGTTGTTCTTTACCATATTTTCGTATACGTATTTGTCTCCCACAGCCGTCTTCTCATACTTCAGTCCCGCCTTGTCGCAGGCCTTGTAAAGACCCAGATTGGACATAATGGTGGTGACAATAGTATCCCCGTTGAGCCGGCCGTTTTCTTTCATGTATTTCCCGCAGATGTAAAGGATCAGATCCCCGTTCACCTCGTTGCCGTTCTCATCCACAGCAATGCAGCGGTCCGCATCGCCGTCAAAGGCAAAGGCCACATCCAGGCCATTGTCCTTCACATATTTTTTCAGCACATCTATATGGGTGGAACCGCAGTTCAGATTGATATTCAGACCATTTGGCTCATTGTTGATCACATAGGTCTTGGCGCCCAGCGCATCATACACGCTCTTGGCGATCATAAACGCACTTCCGTTGGAACAGTCCAGTCCTACCTTGATCCCCTCAAAAGACCGGGTGGCAAGAGAAATAAGATAGCCTACATAGCGGTTTCTTCCGGCCACGTAGTCTGTCGTGCGGCCGATCTGATCTCTCTTTGCCAGGGGCAGTTCTCCTATCTCCCCGTCGATGTACGCCTCGATCTTCTCCTCTACTTCAGCCTCCAGCTTATGTCCTTTCCCGTTGATCACCTTGATCCCATTGTCGTAAAACGGGTTGTGGCTGGCGGAGATCATAATCCCGCAGTCAAAATTCTCTGTCCTTGTCACGTAGGACACACTGGGAGTAGTGGTCACATGGAGAAGGAATGCGTCCGCACCTGAAGCAGTCAGTCCTGCTGCCAGCGCATACTCAAACATGTAGCTGCTGCGCCTTGTGTCTTTTCCAATGACAACTCTGGCCTTGTGATCCTGGCCATAGTACCATCCCAGGAAACGCCCCACCTTGAAGGCATGCTCCACAGTCAGGACTTCGTTGGCTTCTCCGCGGAAACCGTCTGTTCCAAAATATTTTCCCATTTGAATTATCTCCTTATCACAGCTAAAATTTTGGCCGATTGTCCGTTTTTTTTGCACAATCGGCCATTCCCTCGTATATTATACTGCGTTTTCTTCAAATATACAACTATTTTCTAGTGATGGAACAGGCGGATACCTGTGAAAGCCATCACCATGTCGTGGCTGTTGCACGCCTCGATGACATTGTCATCCCGGACAGATCCGCCCGGCTGAGCCACATACTTCACGCCGCTCTTGTAAGCCCTCTCAATGTTGTCGCCAAATGGGAAGAAAGCGTCGGAGCCGAGAGCCACGTCTGTCATCTTGTCAAGCCACTCCCGTTTCTCCTCCCTTGTGAACACTTCCGGCTTCACCTTAAAGGTCTGCTGCCACTTCCCTTCTTCCAGCACGTCCATGTACTCGTCGCCGATGTACAGGTCGATGGCATTGTCCCTGTCGGCCCGGCCGATCTTATCCAGGAACTGCAGGTTCATAACCTTCGGGGACTGGCGCAGCCACCAGTTGTCCGCCTTCTGTCCGGCCAGCCTTGTACAGTGGATGCGGGACTGCTGTCCTGCCCCGATGCCGATGGCCTGTCCGTCTTTCACGTAGCAGACGGAGTTGGACTGGGTGTATTTCAGCGTGATCATGGCAATGGCAAGGTCGATCTTCGCCTCTTTTGTCATCTCCTTGTTCTCTGTCACAATGTTGTCGAAGAAGTCATCCCCGATGTGGAGCTCATTTCTGCCCTGCTCAAAGGTGACGCCGTACACTTCCTTGTGCTCCAGGGCCGCCGGCACGTAGTCCGGATCGATCTGGATCACATTGTAGTTGCCTTTTTTCTTCTGCTTTAAGATCTCCAGCGCCTCGGGCTCGTATCCCGGGGCAATGACGCCGTCAGACACTTCCCTCTTAATCAGACGGGCTGTATCCACGTCGCAGACATCGGAGAGGGAGATAAAATCTCCGAAAGAGGACATTCTGTCCGCGCCTCTGGCTCTGGCGTAGGCACAGGCAAGGGGAGAGAGTTCTCCCAAGTCATCCACCCAGTAGATCTTTGCCAGGGTGTCTGAGAGAGGCAGTCCCACAGCCGCACCTGCCGGTGAAACGTGCTTGAAGGATGTTGCCGCCGGAAGGCCGGTAGCCTCCTTTAACTCCTTCACAAGCTGCCAGCCGTTAAAGGCGTCAAGGAAATTAATATATCCCGGCTTCCCGTTCAGCACGGTGATGGGAAGCTCGCTTCCGTCCGCCATGTATATTCTGGACGGCTTCTGGTTTGGGTTACATCCGTATTTCAGTTCCAGTTCCTTCATTTCTTATCCCTCCGCATATCGTATTTATTTATTCTTGTTGATGATCACTGACTCATATTTCCCTGTGGCAATGTCAATGTAACGCACGAACAGGGATACTTTGTTGTCCTCATTGAGGCTGCTCCACAGCGTATCTGCGAAGGCGTTCATATCGTCCGGGATGGCGATGCGCTTGGGCTCTCCCTCAAAGCTCGGAAGGGGATTGCCGTCGTGCATGTATGTGTGGATGAAATGTCCCTCTCCGGGCACTGCGTTCTCGTAGGCAAATGTATAGCGGCAGCAGCTTCCCGGATCACCGTTTCTGCTCTTCAGGATGGACATGGCGTAGTTGAATTTTCCGCCTTCCACATGCATGATACCGGAAATACGGGGCGTATAGTTGGGAGCGTCGGGCTCAAACTCCCGGCTTCTCAGGGCCTGCTCAAAGGTCATCTGCCTGTCCATTCCTTCGTAGATGGTATCTGTCTGGTCTCCGTTTGTAACAATGGTCTTGTTTCCCAGGACCCGCACAGGAGCGTAGATAATAAGGCTTGGATCTGTCAGCTTTGACTCGTCAAAGGCCTGGGTACGGATCCCCTCTCCGTCCTCCACAAAGACACGGTTCCGACTGTTCTCACTTCTCCCCATGATGAAGTATGCCGCGACAGCCTTTGCGCCGTCGGCGCTTCTACCGATGATGATGCCTCTTCCCGGATAAGAATTTTCCTGTAATTCTTTTTCAATTGACAACATTTCCATGAATCATTCTCCTCTTTATCTGGTATTTGCTGTTTTCCAACTTTCTCCATTATATAAGATATACGAATATTTTTCCAGCATTAATCAGTATTAATTATAATTGATTGCTCCGGACAACAAATTCTATAAAACAGAACAGGGAACAGCCTTCTGCTGCTCCCTCATGTTCTTTCTTATGCTATTACGTACCGGCTGATCGCCTTTACCACATCGTCACAATTGTCATCGGAATAAATACACAGCTCCAGAACATTTTCCAGTCCGAGAGCCAGTATTCCAAGCAGTGATTTTGCGTCAACAATTTTTCTGCTGCTCTTCTTCAGATCCATGTTGTATTCATATTTTGAAACAACATTCGTAAAATCCATCACTTCCTGAGGTGTTCTGAATTGTACTTTTACCTGATTCATACATCTTCCCCTTTCCAAAAATTTTCTTAAAACTATATATTCTTTTTTGTCTGCCTTTGTTCTGGGTCAGCATCTATCATATATGATTATTGCCCGGAAGGCAGGCGTATATTTTTTAGAAAGGAGTAATTTTTTAATCTTTTTTTGTCTAAAGATGCATTTTTCTGTATTCCAGCGGCAGCATTCCTACCTCTTCCCGGAAAATACGGCTCATGTATTTCGGATCCGAGTAGCCGGCGGCATCTGCGATCTGCCCAAGCTTCATGTTTGTGCTGACAAGAAGTTCCTTGATCCGTTCCATCCGAACATTTTTTATGATCTCGGTAAATGTGTTCCCCGTCTCCTTTTTCAGCCGGGTGCTCAGATATTCGTCAGAGACTCCCAGCTTTGACGCAATCTCCTCCAGTGTAATCCCCTGGCTGTAGTATTCCAGAATCATCTTTCTGGCTTTCCGCACAAGCAGGCTTTCTTCTTCCATCTTCCCGCCTATATTCTCTTCCAGCATATCCAGCAGCCTGTCGAAAATCTCCCGGATCTGATCCCACGTCACCGCCTCCAGGATCTGTTCCATTCTGCGCGACATTTCCGCCGCGTCGGGGACTCTGCGCCCGTACTCCTCCGCTGTATGACAGATGGTATTGAAATACCGGAAACATCCTTCCTTGACCTCCCGCGGCCGGAACCGCCCTTTCCTGCAGTATCCAAGAAAATTACGGACGCATCGCCTCAGTTCCCCGTCGTTTTGCAGTACCGCCTGCTTTGTCATGGTCTCTGTCTCCAGGGGATACTTGAATATCTGCACATCTGCGTCCCTCTCCTCATATACAATAAGCTTTCCCGTCCCCTCGGCCAGGCTGTAGTCCAGCGCCCCGCAGAGCTTTACGGCAGTCTCGTGAAACTCCTTCAATCCGCCGCACCACGCCAGTGCCATGACCGCCTTTCCCCCTGTCAGACCGGAGAGCATAGGCGCTGCTGCCTTTCTCAGATACTCCGTCGCTTTCTCTCTGTCCTGTACCCGGTAGAGAGCAGCCAGCACAAGCTGCCTTTTTTCCCTTGCCAGCGTACACAGCGAAAAGTATCCGCTTCTCTCCCCCAGCGGCGTCAGCGCACGGCCCACTTCCTCTTCATACTTTCCATACTCTCCTCCAAGCCAGATGATAAAGATGCCGATAAGTCCGTCGGCCAGAAGACCGTACTCTTCCTCCAGCTTCTTTTTTACGTACGGATCCATTTCTTCTGTCCCTGTCAGCGCGGACAGAAATGCTTTCTTTGGTGTGTATCTGACCTTCTCGTCTTCCTCCTGCCGGATGTGTTTCTCCGCCAGACTCAGCACTGCTTTCAGTTCCTTTACTTTTACCGGCTTCAGCAGATAGCTCTCCACGCCAAGCTCTATAGCCGTCCGGGCATAGTCAAAATCCGAATACGCTGAAAGTACCACGGCCCGGCATACATTGCCCTCATCCCGCAGTGTCCTTAGCATGGTCAGACCGTCCATGCCAGTCATGCGGATGTCCAGTATCACCAGATCCGGCTGCTGTTCCCGGATAACAGCAAGTCCTTCCATCCCGTCGGAAGCCGTTCCCGCCACCTCATAGTCCGGACTGATCTTTGGCAGCAGACCCGCCAGCCCATTACGGATGGCCGCCTCGTCTTCCACGATCACGATCTTCATATGTATCACCCTCTCCTTCTGGTATAGGAACATAAATGTGAACACTGGCAGACTCTCCCTGCCTGCTTTCAAAATGCAGATATGCCTGCTCAGAGTAATACAGCCGCAGACGTTTCCTTACATTCTCCACACCTACATGTCCGCTCCACGTCTGTGTCCCGTCATTCAGCCTGTCAAGCGTCTCCTCATCCATGCCCCGACCGTTATCCTCCAGCAGGATATGCAGAAATCCATCCTCGCAGGTCATGCGAATGTACAGACAGCACTCTCCTTCCTTCCCCCGAAATCCGTAGCGGATGCTGTTTTCCACAAATGGCTGCAGAAGAAGCTTGTGAATCCTCATATTCTGTATTCTCTCTGATGCCTCCACTTTGATCTTGATCTCTTTTCCCAGCTTTTCCTGCTGCAGAAGCACATACTGTTCCAGCCAGTACAGTTCGCTGCGGATGGACGACTCCTCTCCCGCGTTGATAACAGAATACCGGAGGATATCTGCCAGCGCCCCTACCATCTCGCTGATCTCCATCTCATTTTTCTCAATGGCTTTCCAGTTGATGGTATCCAGCGTATTGTAGAGAAAATGGGGATCTATCTGGGCTTCCAGCGCCTGCAGCTCTGCATTTTTCTGTTCCTCCGCAGACTGTTTAAGCTGTACAATCAGCCTTCCCGTCTGTTCAGCCATATCATTAAAGCCTTCCGCAATACGGTTCAGCTCATAAGGACTTTTCGGATTTTCCTCTACCCGCACAGAAAAGTCTCCCTCTCTGGCCGCTGCCATGGCTCCCGCAATATTTCTGACAGAGCGAACCAAAGGCACACTCATAAGATATGCTATCACCGCCAGGATCACCATAACCGCAACAGCTATGAGAACTTCAAAGGCAAGCTGGCTGAACAGAGTATAGTGGTACATCTCAAGAGAGTAAAGCTCTGTGATCTTCCACCCGGTATCCTCCTGGATCATGCTCTGCACATAGTAGTCTCCCCGGGAAAGCTCTTCCGGCTTCCCTCCTATATCGCCAGGATCTGTTGCGCTTATGACTATATCCCCGTCGCTGATAAAGCTCCGGATTCCGTCTTCACCGGCAAGTGTGTTCCTCAGCACTTTCTCGTCCAGCCAGACCACAAGGGTGCCTTCCCTTTCTCCATCTACAGGAGACACAATACGGCAGAAAACACCAAAGATATGAATACTCCCTGTGCCAGTCTGTATCTCATCCGGCACCGGACAGCAGAAAGAGAAGTCTGTATCCTCCTTCCAGCCCTCACAGGCCGCCATAGCTTCCTCCATCCATCCACCCTCCGGTCCGGACGCCGCCGACACATCGTAGTAAAATGAATCCCCGTTTTCAAGGACAAGTGTCATTCCTGCAGCTTCCGTGCTCTGCCGGCAGATTCTCCCCAGCAGCTCTTCCACTTCCCCTCTGCTTTCCGCCTCCGGCTCCTGCCCCTCCAGCACTTTCTGCACAGCCAGGCAGAACTTTTCGTCCGTCCCTGCCGCGACAAGCGCATCTCTGTATCTGTCCAGTGTAATATTCAGCAACTTCTCCGTCTGATCCAGATCACTGTCCACCTGATCCTGGTAGCGGTCTATCAGGATACTCCGCAGACTGACCAGGGCCAGAATAGAGAAAAGAAAAAGAGGAACTGCCGCCAGGAGCAGTATGATCGGCAGCAGCTTCCTCTGAAAGCTTCTTTCTTTTTTCATTTATTCATCCTTCTCATGTGCATACAGACGGCTCTCATCCCGGATCATCACCGTGCCCACTCCGGCCACGCTGAAGAACTCCAGAAGGAGGGCATGCTCCATCCTGCCATCCAGAAGATTGACGCGGTTCACGCCTCTCTCAATGGCAGTCAGTCCTCTCTCTACCCGGGATCTCACTCCCTCTGTCACTTTTCCCTGCTGCAGCATCTCCTGCACCTGGGCAACCGTAAGGCGGCTGTACACTTCCGTCCTGGCCTCATCCTTCCAGATCCCTCTGTGGGAGGAGAGATAGACCAGCTTGTCCGCCTTCAGGCCCACCGCCGCGTCCAGGGCCGCGTCAATAGGGTTGATCTCCACATTTTCCGTGTCAATGTCATTGGGCATGATGACCGGAATATAACCGTTGTCCAGCATGATGGCAGGCGTCTCCATGTCCATGCCGCAGATCCCCACCGCCTTGGTGCCGCACAGCTCCAAAAGCTTGGCGATCCTTTTGTTCTCCCGGAACTTGTCCACGCCGATGGGGCAGCCGTGCACCACCACCGGTTTCATGCCCACTGTTTTCAGGAGCGCAATGTCCCGCATCAGCTCCTGCTCTCCCACCGGGCTCATGTATTTCCTGCAGCCGTACTCAATGACCGCCACCTGCCGGTTGAAATCCCTGATATAGGGGAGGGCGTCTGTCAGCACCTCCGCTTTTTTCTCTATCTGTTCCAGTATCATCCGATCCATCTTTCTCCTCCTCCGGATCAATATTTCCGTATGGCGTCCTCATCCTCCCCGTCTGTCTTCTCCACGGAGCGGATCACCACATAATAACCTGCATTGTCATTGACCTTCACATAGACTCTGTCCCCTGCCCGGTGTTTCATGATCGCCCTGCCGATGGGGGACTCTATGCTGATCTTCCCATTCAGGGAGCTTCCCCTGACAGATGTGACCAGCTTAAAGACTTCTGTCTCGTCGTCGTCCTCAAAATAAACTTCCACTTTCTTGTCAAGGCCTACCTCGTCGTCCGCCGCGTCATCTTTCACAATGCGGGCTGTCTTCAGCATCCTCTCAAGATAGCGGATGCGGCTCTCGTTCTGATTCTTATCCTTCTTGGCCGCATGGTACTCAAAATTCTCGCTCAGATCCCCGTGGGACCTGGCCTCCTTCACCGCCTCTATGGCATTCTTTCTCACAACCAGCTTTCTGTACTCGATCTCTTTCTCGATCTTCTCCACGTCCTGCCTGGTCAGCTGCTCTCTCACTTCGAAAAACATCCTTTCCGGACATGTAAGTCCATGTCCATTATAGCATAAATTTTCTGTCTGAAAAGGAGGATTACTCCTTCTTTTTCAGCTCCTTCAGCACCTCAGGAGACACATCCTCCAAAAGGTATCTCTTCATCTTCGGGGCGGGATCAAGATGCAGGGCGCGCAGCTCCTTTCGCGCCTCATGGATCTCCGTCAGAAGATCCCTGGCCGAGATGCGGCGGGCCCCCTGGCCCATGATGATGATCTGTTCCATCCCGTCAGAGGTGGCCACCGTTACCTGGTGCTCCCTGGCCATGTCGTGGACTGCCTTTTCAATGTACTGATCCGCCGTCTCCGCCTCACGGGTGTAGACCACATGAATGTTGTGGTATTTCTGCACCTCCCCGGGATTTCCGGGCACCTTGTAGGCGTCAAAGACGAGGATCAGCGTCATGCGCCTGTATCCCTGGTAGTCGCAGAGCACATCCATCAGTTTGTTCCTGGCCGCCTCAATATTATCCTTTGCCAGCTCTTTTAAGTCTTCCCAGGCGAAAATGATGTTGTATCCATCCACCAGCAGGTACTCCCTGCCCTGTTTCTTTGGCGTCCCTTTTGCCTTATATGTACTGTCCTGCGTGCGGACGGTCCGCTTCCATCCGGTCCGCTTCTGCCCTGCATTTCCATAGGTTTGCGCAAAAATAGCCTTCAGCTCCTCCTCGTCGATAACCTCCGAGTGGATGCGCCTCTTTCTCTCCTCTATCCCGGTCAGTATCTCTTCCTGCGGCTCTTCCTCCCCTGTCTCCATCCCTTCCACATGCATGTAGTCCTCCACTTGATACCAGGGCACCACGAACCCTGCACCGTGGGAACAGAACACAGAAGAAGAAGGGTTGTCCAGATCCGCCTCCGGATCATACAGGGACGCGCTGATGACCTCCTCCGGATTGTGGCAGGGCTCGTACCCCTGCAGCCGGCAGGAGAAACGTCCCCGCCCTCCGGTGTAGGACAGCACCTCCCGCATATATCCCTGCATGGTAGCCACAGGAGCGCTGCCTGTCAGCACCGCAGTCTCCTCCCCCACAAGGGGCGCGTCGAATCTTCCGTTCATCCTCTGGACATCGTTCATAGCCCTGCCGATCATCTCCTGGGGCACCTCGATCCGGTACTCGTACCAGGGCTCAAGAAGGACGGAGCGGGCTTTCATCAGCCCTTGGCGGACGGCCCGGTAGGTGGCCTGCCGGAAGTCCCCTCCCTCGGTGTGTTTCTGGTGGGCGCGCCCGGCAATGAGCGTGATCTTCATGTCCGTGATCTGCGCCCCGGTCAACACCCCTCTGTGCTGCTTCTCCTCCAGGTGGGTCAGGATCAGCCTCTGCCAGTTGACATCCAGCATGTCCCGGCTGCAGGAAACGTCAAACTCCAGACCGCTTCCCCTCTCCCCCGGCTCCAGCAGAAGATGTACCTCCGCATAGTGGCGCAGGGGTTCAAAGTGGCCCACTCCCTCCACACTGTCCTCTATGGTTTCCTTGTACACGATGCTGCCTTCGTCAAAGGAGACCTCCGCTCCAAAGCGCTCCCGGATCAGGGACTTAAGGACATCGATCTGCACTTCCCCCATGATCTGAGTGTGGATCTCTTTTGTCTCTTCCCTCCACACAATGTGGAGCTCCGGTATCTCCTCCTCCAGCGTCTTCAGCTTCAGATACAGGCCGTGCACGTCGCAGGCACCCGGCGGCTGCATCCGGTAGGTCAGGACCGGCTCCAGCACCGGCAGGACGGAGGCTGTCTCACATCCCATCCCCTGACCGGAGTAGGTTCCCTCCAGCCCGGTGACAGCGCAGACCATGCCGGCGCCGGCCTCCTGCACCGTCTGAAAACTGTTCCCGGCGTAGATCCGGATCTGATCGATCTTCTGTCCCGTCACCCGCTGTCCGGCAGCCCCCTCTTCACCGGGATCCGCCATGTAGGCGTCCATATTCATTTTCACCCGCAGGCATCCCCCTGTCACTTTCAGGTGGGTCAGCCGCTGACCGGAGGCATCTCTTGTGATCTTGTACACTCTGGCCCCGAACGCTGACTGGCACCCGGGGTACTCCATATACATTCCCAGGCCTTCCAGGAACGCCTCCACTCCCTCCATTTTCAGAGCAGAGCCGAAGAAGCAGGGAAAAATCCGCCTCTCCCGGATCAGCCTGCGGATGCTCCCTCTATCCGGCGCCTTTCCCTCCAGGAAATGCTCCAGCAGCTCCTCATCGTGGAGGGCCATCCGCTCATCAAACTCTTCCGGATCCGAGAAATCCTCGCACTCGTCGGAGAGCCGCTTTTTCAGCTCCTCCATGAGCTTTTCCTCATCTGTCCCCTCCTGGTCCATCTTGTTGACAAACAGAAAGACCGGGATGTGATATCTCTCCAGCAGATGCCACAGTGTCTCCACATGTCCCTGGACACCGTCCGCCCCGCTGATGACAAGGACCGCATAGTCCAGCACCTGCAGGGTCCGCTCCATCTCCGCCGAGAAATCCACATGGCCCGGGGTATCAAGAAGGGTCACCTTCTTATCCCCGATCACTGTCTCCGCCTGCTTGGAGAAAATAGTGATGCCCCTGTCCTTTTCCATCTGGTCCGTGTCCAGGAAAGCGTCCCGGTGATCCACCCGCCCCAGCCTGCGGATCTGGCCGGTGGTGTATAAGATTCCCTCCGCCAGCGTCGTCTTCCCCGCGTCCACGTGAGCCACAAGGCCCACACAGAGGTGTCCGGCGGTCTGCATTTCTGCGTTTTTTTCTATATTTTCAGACGTATTTTCCATGAAAATACCCCTTTCTGTACTAAGATAATGACTGTATTATCATAGCACAAAAAGGGGCGTAAGTCGATAAAGCAATCTTTACTCTGCTTTTCCGCTTGGAATCCGCGGAGATCAGAGGCATCACCGTAGTGGCCGCCGCCTTGCCGGCTTTCATGGAGGCCTCTGACATGATGTAAGGGATGCCTGCTCCGTTGGCAAAGCCCACAAAGACGGAGCCAAGCAGCGTGCCGGTCCATCCGCCCAGAAGCGCCAGCAGCAGATATCCGATCAGAAAGCAAAGGGGCGCCAGGAACTTTGTCTTTCCTCCCAGCAGCCTCTTGGCACGCACGAACAAAAGGCCGCCGCAGAAGGCGACAAAATCCATGCCTGCCATGATGACCGCAATGTAATTCTGCGGGATGATCCCCTCAGATATGGTCTCCATCGCAAAATTAGCCGGGTAGATAAAAAAGGTGGACATCAGAAGGAACATAGCCAGGATGTACATGATATTGACTCGGAACACACCGACGCCTCCAGCAGTCTCCTTTTCCCCCCTGTCCTCTTTCGCCTGTGTCTCCTGGGTGATCTTGTCATTAGGCAGATAGAAAAGGCACAAAACAATGCTGATCAGGCCCATCAGATACACCAGGAAGCTGACCCGCCAGCTGATGTTTGCCAGAAGGCCGGACAGTAGTGTGGCGATTACGCCGCCCATCTGGTTCATGGCAGAAGAGTAACCCATCAGTCTCACCTGCTTTTCCGGAGGGAAATAATAAGAAAGAAGACCTGTGGACAGGGGCATGATGATCCCCACGCCAATCCCCACAAACGCCCGCATGACGAGCACTGCGAAGATGTTGTCAAAAAGGCCTGACGCGCAGCCCCCTGCCGTATAGAGCAAAAGGCCCATAAGCACCAGTGTCTTGGCACTGAACACTTTGCACAGCTTCGGGAAGATAAAGTTGGTAATGACAATGAACAGGGCCGGCACGCTGATGATCATCTGTACAAAAAGCGGGTTTGTGTCAGAAAAATGTGCCTGAATGACCCCCAGCGCAGGAGCCACAGCCGCACCAGCCATGACCGTCAGCAGAGACAGGGACAGAATGCTCACTGTCAGAGTTTTTCCATAGTTCGTTTGATCAGACAAAAAATCACTCCTTTATCAAATTTCAAAAAGCACAAAAAAAGCGCAAGCCCTGTTTGGACTTACGCATTTTCCGCTACTCAACATACGTATATTAGCACTTTATTTTAAAAAAAGTCAAATAGATTTTCAAATATTTTTCTCTCTCTGGGGCGGCCGGGGCCCACACATCCGAGCCCCATCAATGCCCATCAGCTCCGCTGATACGCGCATTGGCCGCCTATATAAGTCTGTTCCACCTGCACCTGATCGATTTCTTCAGCCGGAATCTCCAGGATATCCCGGTCCAGGATCAGAAAATCCGCCTTGTAGCCTTCCCTCAGCTGTCCCAGCCTGTCAAATCCCGCCATCTGGGCAGCCTCTTTTGTATATAGGATAATAGCCGTCTCTATGTCAACGGTCTGCTCCTGTCCGCAGTCTGTCCCGTCCCAGGCCCGGCGGGTCACTGCTCCCTTGAGGTTGGGGAAAGGATCCGAGGGAACTGCCCAGGATGTGGCCGGCGCGTCTGTAGAGAAGCAGAGCTTCACCTGGCTGTCCAGCAGGTCACGCACCGGATAGCACCGCTTCATCCATGCCGGTCCCAGATTGTTCAGATAGCTCTCGATCTCCGCATACAGGAAAATGGGCTGGGTCACAAAACCAATGCCCTTCCGGGCCGCCTTCCATACACTGTCCGCAGACGGATCTGTAATGTGTTCTACCCGCACATAGGGCTCCGGCCCGTCATTCCACTTTTCCTCTTTGGCTGCCCGGTCCACGACCCGCTCAATGGCTCTGCCGCCCATGGCATGCATGGAAAGCTGACAGCGATTCTCCTTGCAGAACCGGATAGCAGTCTCCATCTGCCTGTCGCTGCACACGGAGATCCCGCAGGAATCCGTCCCCAGATAGGACTCTGCCATCCAGGCAGTGCGCCCCGAGACACTGCCATCCCCTATGAGCTTAAGCCCGCAGACAAAAATCTGCTGCCTCCTGTCAAACCGTTCCCTGGGGATCGAAAAGTCCGGATCATCCATAAAGAAGTCCCACATATAGTACACGCCCACTTCCTGGAGAAATCCTTTTTCGGCCGCCTCCTGGTAAAGCGGATAATTGTCCCCGCTGTCCAGGTTGCCCATATCCGTCACCGCCACAATGCCCTGGGAAGTGAGAAGCCTGCCAAGCTCTGTCAGATTCTCCACTTTCTCCTGCCTATCGGGCACAGGCATAAAGGGGAGCACGAGATTTCTGGCATTTTCCTTCAGAACACCTGTGGGCTCTCCATTTTCGTCCCTCTCGATCTCTCCTCCGTCCGGGTCCGGCGTATTGCGGTCTATTCCCGCCAGCTCCAGCGCCCGGCTGTTCACACAGCGGATATGCCCGCATGTGCGGATCACGGACACCGGGGCATCGCTGCATCCTCTGTCTAAGTCCCAGCGGGTGATGGATCGCCGCTCTGCGAATTTCCCTTCATCGTATCCCCAGCCCTGGATCCATTTGTCAGGCCCCTGTTCCTGTCTCTTTTCCCGCACTGCCTCTACCAGCTCCTCTATGGAGTGGATCTTGGGCGGCAGGGCTGAGATCTGCCGGCTGAAATCCGCCAGCATGACAGGATGCATATGGGCGTCCACAAATCCGGGGATCACCCGGCGTCCTCCAAGGTCTATCCGGCCGCATCCCGCCGGAGCCATCTCTTCCACTTCTTCTGCCGTCCCGACTTTGCGGATCAGACCATCCTCCACAAGCATGGCTTCCCCGTAGAGATTGTCCTTATCTGCTGTAAAAATCTTTCCGTTTTCATAGATACAACTGTCCATGAACCTGCTACACCTCCAACCTGAAGCACCATTGCCGCATTTTGAAATAACTATACTCTTTTCTTCTGCCGCCTGTCAATCTCTTCATGGCAAAGGGCGTTTCTGCTCAAAGCCGAAACGCCCTGTTTTCTCTCTGCTTTTATCAGCACAAAATCTATGACAGTGTCAGATCGCCGTCTTTTACCCAGCCCATGCGCCGGCACACCTGGTTGATGGCCGGGGCCAGTATGGCCGGAAGCACAAAGGAAATCAGGATCAGTCCCAACCAGTCGAAGGCAGAGGGCGCCATGGCGACTGCTCCGTTGGCGACTGCTGCGTCACTTGGCGCGATCCAGCCAGTCCACACACCCAGCTGTCCGCACAGGCCGCAGGTTCCCATACCGGAATTGATGGCATCGCCGTTCATCTGCAGTTTAAAGATGCAGGTGGCAATAGGGCCGGTAATCGCTGAGGTCATGGTTGGCGCGATCCAGATCCGTGGATTTTTGACAATGTTGGGCATCTGCAGCATGGATGTGCCGAGCCCCTGGCTCACCAGGCCGCCCCATCTGTTTTCCTTAAAGCTCATAACCGCAAAGCCCACCATCTGGGCACAGCAGCCCGCCACAGCGGCCCCGCCCGCAAGCCCGGTCAGTCCCAGGACAGAGCAGATAGCCGCAGAGGAGATGGGCAGTGTCAGCGCCACACCCACAAGCACAGACACCACGACCCCCATCAGGAAAGGCTGCAGCTCCGTTGCCTGCATGATGAGCTGTCCAAAAGCACTGGCAGCAAGGCCAATGGGCGGTGCGATGACCCAGGCCGCACCAATGCCCACCAGAGTTGTGACAATGGGCGTCACCAGAATATCAATCTTTGTCTCTTTGCTGACCGCCTTTCCCACCTCTGCGGCGATAATAGCCACAAACAGTACTGCAAGAGGTCCGCCTGCCTGTCCAAGGGCATTGCAGGCATATCCCACTGTAGCCAGAGAGAACAGCACCAGGGGCGGCGCCTGGAGGGCATACCCGATTGCCACCGCCATGGCCGCGCCGCTCATGAAGGAGGCCATACCGCCAATGGTGTAGCCCACACCGTTGATGGTGATGATCTGGGCAGTCAGAAATCCGATGTGGAACTGGCTTCCGATGGTGTTCAGGATCGTGCCGATCAGCAGTGAGCAGAACAATCCCTGGGCCATGGCGCCCAGGGCATCTATCCCGTACCGCTTAGCCGAGATAACGATATTTTTCCGTTTCAGAAAAGATTTTACTTTTTCCATAACAAACTCCCATTCCTTTAACAAAATATAGTGAATATATAAGTGTCAAGACACATGTATATTCAGTTTACCGCCATACGGAAAGTTTGTCAATCCTTTCCTCTCCTGTTTCCCAGCCTCTTTAATCGAAACCCATTTCACTTTTTCATATCAGATACTTCTCCGCAAGTCTTTTGACCATCCTCAGATCCAATACTGACTTCTCCGTTTCAAATGTAAGGATCAGTTTCTCTCCCGGATATATCCCATTTTGCTCGTACGCCTGTATTTTCCGGATTGCCCGCTGGGCATATACCGGGTCATCCATCCTGCCGTCATGCTCCCAGTACACTTCCTGCCTTGTCTTTCTGGAAAGGAATGTAAAATCCGGATGTACGATGCCGAAGCCTTTCAAGTGCAATGGCCGCTCATATTTATACAGTATGCCGCTTCGCCAGAAGTAATCCGCCAGAAGCTTTTCCGATTTGGAACGCACCCGCTCCCCTCGTTCCGTTAAGATCACCGGCACATCTTCCCGAAATTCTTTCTGCAGGTACTCTTCATTTATCCACGCTTCCAGTCGCTGTTCCCACGTCGGTTCCACCGGGCGGATCAGTTTTTGCCTCTCCTTGTGCTCATTCAGGAACAGTCTTTCTATTTCATCATCTTCATAATCTTTTACCATTCTTTTTATCTGGGCCAGCCTTTTTCCGGCCAGTTTTTCCACTTTCTGATCATAAGATTTCTGTGCCAGCCTGCGGACCATTTCCCCCTCTGCTTTCGGAAGATACTTGCCATTTTTCTGTTTTCCCGGCATGCAGCGGTAATACTGTACGGATTTCCCGCTTCGGGATAAACGCAGCGATCCATCCGGGGCATCTTTCATCCGCTCTTCTGTCTTTTTGAGGATTTGTTCCAGTCTGCTCTGCTCCTTCAGTAACATTTCTCTCAAACCAGCCATATAATTTCCTCCTTAAGGCTATGTAATTTTATACTTTTATTGGATTTACGGTTAGAAATTGGTTTTTAATGATTGAACCGTACTTTTTAAGGGTCCTGTACGGTTAAGATTTGATTTTTAAAATTGGAACCGTACCTTTCCACGAGATTGTACGGTTAGAATTTGCTTTTTGAGATCAGAACCGTACTCTTCACAAATTTGCACGGTTGAAGATGATTTTTCCAGATTTTAACCGTAGCTGTGTAAGAATATGTACGGTTAAAATGGCAGATTTTAAGTCAGAACCGCACGCGCGCAGATATTGGCCACGGTGCGGCAAAAAGTTTGAAAAATCCCGGAAGCCAGAATGCTTCCGGGATAAACATACTTCGGTAAATATTAACGTTTGGAGAACTGCGGTGCTCTACGTGCAGCTTTGAGACCGTATTTCAATCGTCTGAGCGATGATTTTCCTTGATATTCCGGGCTTTTTTGAGCCTCGGCCCCTCGGTTGTCCTATTCCTTAACCAAAAAACAGGCCACTTTTACGAGGGGACAGCTTGATGAAATGCAGAATTTACTACATCGAATAGCTGTTCTGGTTTATTATACTTTACTCTTGCATAGATGTCCATAGTTGTCTTGCTGTTCTCATGTCCGGCAAGGTACTGGACCGTCTTGGGGTCAACACCTGCATACAGAAGATTGGTGATGTAGGTATGCCGCAGCAGGTGCGGTGTCACATCGAAGTCCAGGCTATACACAATGTTGGGATTGTTTTTCTGATGTCCTCCCAGACTCGGCTGAACAGTGTACTTGATGCTCTGTCCGTTCACATACTTATAATAGGTACGCTCCTTGGTAGACCGAACAACGATGTACTGCCAGACACGTTTGAACTGCGAATATGACAAGGGCTGTCCCTCACTATCGGCAATCACATATTCCGATTTGGAGGCAGCCTTGGCTTCCCGCAGACAATTCACAAGGCATTTGGGAATGGGAATATCCCTTCTTGCTGCTTTCGTCTTAAGCGTTGTAGAGATAACCGGTCTGTTATGCTCTGATCGCCATGCGCGCCGCACAGAGATATATGGAGTGGGTGCATCGAGGAACACACAATCCCATTGCAAGGCGAGAGCTTCTTCTCGGCGCAGACCGGCATATAAGCCGATCATGGTAAACAGATACGGCGGAAGTCCTTTGACGGTTTCCAGCAGCACTTCCACCTGCTGGTCTGTCAGCGAATCTTTCTTTTGGGTCGGTTTCCCTCCTTTTGCCGAAATCCCCTCACACGGATTGTATTCCAGCAACTGGCTCCGCTCTGCCGAGTAAAAAATGCACTTGAGGAGCATATTCACCGTATTGTGCAGGCTCTCGGACTTATTGGACAATGGGATCAGCGCCAGACGAATATCATCCGCTGTTACTTCCTCCATATACATATCTCCCAAAGGCTTGATAATGTAGTTCTTCATATTGGAGGCGTAGCCCTTCAGTGTAGCCGGCGACACTTTTGCGGATTGCATCAACAGCCACTTCTCACAATACTCGGCCACAGTAGGATGCTCCCGGTGGAAGATGATCTCCGCTACCTGGCGTCTCGCCTCCTGCTCTTTATCGTACAGTTCCTCGCAGGTAGTCCCATACAAGCTCACCTGCTTGCCGTCTGCGTCCAGAATCCGGGTTCTGTAATACAGGACACCCTTTCGTGTGACGGTTCCATATTGAGGTATGTTTTTTTTCTTCTTTGCCATAATTAATTTCCTTTCTCGCGTGGTGATGTATCTACACCTCCTTTTTATCAGAGATTTCAAATTGAATCAAAGATACGGCCAAGGAAAAACTAAGAGCGAGACATCCTTGTCTCGCTCTTACTTCATTTTCTGAATTGTTCGGAACTTACACAGCGTCCCATAAGTCAAAGGCACAGCCCATTGCTTTGACAAGATCATCCGGCCTGTTGTATTTGACCTTTGCGTAAATGTCCATCGTGATTTTGCTGCTTTCATGGCCCGCCAAATATTGTACCGTTTTGGGGTCCACCGAAGAATGAATCAGATTGGTGATGTAGGTGTGCCGCAGCTGATGCGGTGTCACTTCAAAATCCAGGCTATATACCACATGGCCGTTATTCCTGGCTTTTTCTCCAAGTTTCGGGTAAAGCATATATTTTACATACTTTCCGTCCACAAGTTTTCTGGCCATTCTCGGCTTTGCAGTCCGCGTCACAATATACTGCCACAGCCGCTTAAACTGTGTATAGGATAGCGGATCACCGTCCCGATTGGCAATCACATAATCCGAAGTGGATTTTTTCTTTGCATCTTTCAGACATTCAACCAGACAGACCGGGAGAGGAATGTTTCTTTGTGCCGCTTTGGTCTTTAGCTCGGTAAGAATGACCGGCCTGTTATGTTCTGTGTGCCATGCCCGCCGTACCGTTAAGTACGGAGCCTCTGCATCCAGATACACAGAATCCCATTGCAGCGCCAGGATTTCTTCCCGGCGCAGACCGGCATATAAACCGATCATCACAAATACATAGGGCGGCAAATCCCGGATCGTGTCCAAAAGCCGCTCAACCTGTTCATCCGTCAATGCCTGTCTTTCTTCCTGGGGAACTCCTCCCTTTGCATCCAGGTATATGGTCGGGTCCTCGTCAATCACATGGCTCTCCTTGGCCGCCCGGAAAATGGACTTGCAGAGAATCACCACAGACTTATAAACCGAAGCCGACTTCTTGGAAACAGGTACGAGGGCAAGTTGGATGTCATCCAGGGATACATCAGCCATTCTCTTGTCTCCCAGCCCTCCAATAATGTGCCGCCGCACCTTAGAGGTATAATCTGTCAAGGTGGTGGCCCGAACATGGACGGACTGCATCAGCAGCCACTTCTCACAGTACTCAGCAACCGTAGGCGATCTTCGACGAAACGTAGTACTGTCAATCTGCTCTAACGCCTCCAGTTCCTTGTCATAAAGCTTTTCGGGCGTCTTTGCATAAAGCGCCACTCTGTTTCCATCCGAATCTTCGACTCTGGTTCTATAATATTCAATGCCGTTAAGCACGACCGTACCATATTGAGGAATTGCCCTTTTTCTTTTTGCCAATTCCGTCACCTCCTAAGAATAATGTCCAGCGCTGTACCTTTGTTTTATCAGACATATTAGGTTCCAGCAAGGATACGGAACAGCTCAAGCTCGGACACTTCGCAGCTTGCGGTATGTAGCGCTTTTTTCCACTGGCTTTGCACGATGGGTGCATTTTGCGATATACTCCTGAAGGCCAGCATCTGTAAAGTACACGCAACCATTTTGCACATACTGAACATAGGAAATTAGCCCACTGTTTCGAGCTGCATCCAAAGTGGCAATGCTAATCCCCAGTAATTTGGCAGCCTCTTTCCGCGAAATCAATTTTTCCATAGGTGGTCCCCCTTTCTGTCAAAGATGTGGTTGTTGCTTTCAAAATCACATGAATGCGCTGGCAACCGAAGCTGCCAGCGCATGGTATCTGACTTTGAAAAATTTACTCGCCACATTTGCCACGCACCCCTGGCGATGGGGACATTCCGGTCTCCGCTGGCGCGGCTGTCATAACTCCACAGCGTCGTTTTACTCGTGCGCCGCAGAGTTCCCCCCAAGTCTTTAGGAGGCCGTGAGGAAGTATCTTTAACCCCTATGCAGTCATCGCGCCCTGAAATGCCACTTTCGGGTATCAGGCTGACGTGGATCGCTCGGAACAGTCCTATTCATCACCTCCTGGGGCTGTCCATCTTCGCGGCGTGCCTGATTCGCTCGTACATAGGTTATGTACCGGAAATGCCGTCTATGAAATTGTCAAGCTCCACATTGGGAGAATGTTCTTCCCTCAATGGGTAGGCACTGATACGCTTCATTTGTTAAGTGTTATTCAAAAATTTTTTTATTTTTTTAAATCTTTGTGCAACAGCACTTCTGGAACAATGCCAAAGACGTGCTACATCAATTTGACGATAACCATCCACAAAAAGTAATGTCAATAGCTCCAAATCTTTCTTCGACAGCTTCTTCAATCTCAACAGTAGTTGTTCGTTTTCCACCGAAGCCAACCATCCATATCGCGTTTGATCAATCTTATCAACATCCCATTGATAAGATAACGATGCAAACTTTCGGAACAGCTGTGATTGACCACATACTTCATCATATTGTTCACAAGGTATTGGTTGCGTATGGTTTTGAAAAACCCTTTGACTGCAAAACCATGCCCAGTCATATTCTTTCATGGCAGCAATCTGTTCTTCGCTCATCCCTGCATCACAATACTCAACTTCTAAACGCTTCCATCTACTATCAAACTTCTTTTTCTCATATCCATAATTAAATCCCATTATTAACCTCCTGTAGATTCAATTTGCAAAATTCACCATGCAAACTAAAATCAGGAGGAGATCGACAACGAGAATCTCTGGGTTGTTTTCCATCCCCAGAAACAAAAATGCCAGCTGATCTTAAGGACCAACTGGCATTTTTATTCGCGCACAAAGAAAACGCATTATTAAGATTTTATAAGTACAACAAGTATACCAAGCACAATTCGATACCAACCAAACACCTTAAAATCATGTTTTTTGATAAAGTTCATTAGGAATTTAATTACTAAGACAGATACCGCAAATGCCACAGCCATACCGAGAACAAGAGCGAGCAGTTCTGCACTTGTAAATTCAAACCCGAATTTTAACAGCTTAAAAGCACTTGCTCCAAGCATAGTAGGTACTGCGAGGAAAAAAGTAAACTCTGCTGCTGCCACTCGTGAAACTCCTATGAGTAAAGCACCTATAATCGTTGCTCCCGACCGTGATGTGCCGGGTATAAGTGATAACACTTGAAATGCCCCTATCAAGATTGCTGTTTTATAGCTGATGTCAGAAAGTGCCATAGTAGTAGGAGTACGCTTTTTATTCCAATTTTCTATGAGAATGAATAACAAACCATAAAAGATTAACATGATTGAAATCACAATGGGGGTTTGGAGGTAAGCATCCAAATAATCATCAAATAGAATCCCCATAATAGCTGACGGTACACAAGCTACCGCAACCTTGAACCACAACGAGAAAGTATCCTTTTTAACAATTGACTGTGCTTTGTTCTTAAATTGAAAGGGAAACATCTTGTTCCAAAACATTACAACCACTGCGAGTATAGCTCCAAGTTGAATAACAACAAAAAACATTTCTTTAAATGCTTCGCTCATATTAAGTGTGATAAATTCGTCCACAAGAATCATATGTCCTGTGCTGCTGATAGGTAGCCACTCAGTAATACCCTCAACAATTCCAAGAAAAATAACTTTTAAAATTTCTATAAAATCAAGTACCATTATTTCAAATCCTCCTTTTTAAAATGATGAAAGGTCATAAGAAAACCAACTGCTGATACAAGAATAATAATAGATACAGACAGCAGTGTAGGATAGCCGGTACTCTGAAGTTTACCCTGCACCAAGAAATAGGTGGCTGTCCACGGATACAACGCTCCCCATTCTTGATTTGAAAGTGCGGCACTTCCCATGACAATCACGGCAGAGCCAATCATCGGGGCGACAAATCCTTTTGTTTTCATAGCAACAAACACAAAAGGAGAAACTGTTAAAAACATCAGGATACTGCCAAACAAAAACTTGGGGAGCCATACTATTGCCACTAGTAAGCTATATCCCTCCAATGTAAAGACAGCGTCATATAGCCCACAAACGATAAATATACCTGCCCATGTTACAAGGGTTAGCATAACAATCCAAAGAAGCAGGGTGCAAAATTTTCCAATTAATAGTTTTGTCCTTGAAATGGGTATGGGCAATATGGTTTTGAGGGTGCTTTCTGTGTACTCTCTGCTAAACAAGTAAGCTGCAATTGCCACATATATCATAATGTTTACCAGCAGCATGATATACAGTACACTGTCGCTGTATATGTCAGACAAGGTAAAGATAATCTCCGGCTTATCAAAATGTGTTTGCAAGGCTTCTATTAACATCAAAAGTGGGGTAGATAATACCCCTGCCACACTAATTAGCACCATTTTTGAACGCTTTAGTTTTAATAATTCACAAGAAATAAGATTAAGCAATACCGCCACCTCCAATCAGTTTAGAAAAGTAGTCCTCTAAGTTTTCCTCACTATCATTTATCCTTGTCACGAGCAGTCCATTTCGTGCAAATTCTCGATTGATTTCTCCAACACTTTGGCTAAAGTCATAAATTCTCACCGTACCGTCCTGCACTGTAAAATCCGTCATGTGGTAGTGGTTTTCTAAAATCTTTCCGGCTATCTCACTGTCAGATAAATCAAATTGAATGTATTTTCGATTCCTTTTGTGAAGCTCGGATATATTCACTTCCTCTACTAAATGCCCCTCGTGCATAACGCCGATAATATCTGCTATCTGTTCAATCTCGCTTAAAACATGGCTTGAGATAAAAATGGTAATGCCATGATTGTGACTAAGTTCAGATAAAAATGAGCGTATTTCAACTATTCCAATGGGGTCAAGTCCGTTAATCGGTTCGTCAAGTATTAAAAGCTCCGGCTCGTGCATAATGGCGGCGGCAATACCAAGCCGTTGCTTCATTCCGAGGGAATAATCGGAAAAGACTTTTCTTTTCTCCTTATGCAGCCCCACAACTTCAAGAGCTTTTTCTACTCCACTTTTAGATACTCCCCCTCGCAGTTTAGCGAGAATTTGCAAATTCTCATACCCTGTTAAATTACTGTAAAATCCCGGTGTTTCGATAATAGAGCCTACTTTGCTATAAAGGGTATGGATATTTTCCTTATAGTTTGTGCCAAACAAGCGTACCGTTCCCTCCGTTGGGAAAGCAAGCTGCAACATCATTTTCATTGCTGTGGTTTTGCCTGCTCCGTTTCTGCCGAGCAAACCATAAATTTTGCCCTTTGGCACATGAAGATTTACCTTATCGACAACGGTGGCTGTTCCGTATCGCTTCGTAAGATTTTCTGTTTCAATGATATAATCCATATTTGATTCTCCTTTCCGTGGGTTGCTGTTCTTGTTTTCGCTGACCACAATCTTATTATCCACGAGTATTGCATAGAAGCCAAGAAATCTACCGTCACAATGCCGACACAATAGATGTCAGCACGAAAAAAGCTCCGACACTTATCGTGTCAGAGCCTATTTTAAAGGGTTTATGGCATTTTACTTTGTTTGGGTTTGCTTTATCCAGACAAATATTTTAGCAACAAATAGCAGAAACATAAGGGCGGTTACATAGGGTTGTCTTGCCGCAGCGAAGAAGCAGATAAAAAGCGTACTCAGCACGAGAGAGCATTTTGTGATTATGTTGCTCCATGATTCCTTTTCAAAACAAACACACATCAGTTTCGCTATCCCAAGTGCAATCAAAACAATAAAAACAATCCAATAGATTGCAAGATATATTGGGGTAGTGTCTGTAAATGAAAGTAGATTGACAGAATAAATATATCCGTCAACAAGGTTACCGTTACCATACAACGGCAAAAGTATAAAAGTAACCGCCATCATATCTAATATTCCATAAATGAAACTGTAAATTTTTTTCAAGTTGGAACGATTTTCAGTTTCGGCAAGTGTAATCAGTTCTTCGCCCGATAGCAGTTCATCTATGGTCACAGAAAAGAATTTAGAAATACACTTGAGCGACTCAATGTTAGGGTAACCCTTGCCGCTTTCCCATTTTGAAATGGCTGTTCTTGATACATATAATTGCTCCGCAAGTTGTTCCTGCGTTAAGTTCTTTCCAGTCCTAAGCTGTTGTAGCTTTTCATTAAATTCCATGATTCTCCTCCTGTTTGTTCCTTGTTTTCATACGTCCATCAACGGGTTTTTCTGCATCTTTTGGTATCATCCATGCACGACCAAATTTTTCAGTTCCGTCAATGCGATTTTCCTCACATAATTTTTGTATCCGTCTTTCCGATATGCCCCATTTTTCAGAAGCGGCTTTCACAGAAATGTAATTCATAATATCAACTTCCTTTCGCAAAGAGTATATAATTATTATATACGGAATGACGAATAATAGCAAGTTTCTCTCCACTAATACGAAATTATACACTACTAAACATAAAATCATACTTCGTTCAAATATCATCACCCGAAATGTACAATGATATAGGATGATATTAAAATGTACCAAGATGAAAGAAAACTTGATTTTAAGCCGTTAGGTATAGCGATAAAAAAAGCTCGGGAAGCAAAAGGGTGGACACAGGAATATCTTGCCCAACTGGTAGACCTTACGCCACGCTCTATTATGTATATAGAGAACAGGGGGCAGCACCCAAGGCTTAACAAATTTTATCTCATTACTACCTTGCTTGACATCTCTGTAGACCAGTTCTTTTTTCCATGCAATGAAGATGGCGACAACAATCGCCGCAAACAAGTTGATGTACTGTTGAATGATATGGAAGAAAAGGAGCTTATCGTGATGGAAGCTACGGCTCAAGGCTTGAAAAAGGCAAGAGAAACTGCGGAATAATTAACGCTGTTTTCGTAAGCCAAGCCAACTGAAAAAAGTGCGACACCTACACAGGCTATCGCACTTTTTAGGTTATTTTTTTATTCTCCACACAAATCATAAAGCTGTTCACATCGGTTTTGAATATCTAAGATTTCTGTTTCGGTTAAACTCCTGCGGTTATGAGTAAGTTGTTGCTCTAAAAAATCACGATAGCCATCAAGTAAGGCATCCCGTAAAAGCTCGGGGCTTTGCAATGTTCCACACCAAACCATTGCTCATCTTTTTCATCCCAAATCATAACGGTGTATCCTCGCTTAGTGTTCACCACCTCCAAAACACTATCTTTATTTAGGTAATCGTTGAATACTTCTAAAACCTTTTCAAAGGTCATCATTTTATCAGCCCTTTCATATTTTAGGTGCTTATATGTAACTGAGATTCTACGTCAGTACTTTATAAACCACCCTCAAAGCATTGATAAATATACGTTCCTTCAAAATTCAGCTTTCACCCATTGGGTGAAAGAAAAATGCTCAAAAATGTGTTGAATTATCAGCTTTTATGAGTCGATATATGGTACAATAATAGTAACAAAAGCAGAAAAAGGGGTTTAAATTATGATTAATAAAATTGATTTCACAGCTAAGAATCTAACATCAAATGCAGGTCTTTTTCTTCTCCTTGAGAACGCAAAAAGTAATGAGATTTTTGATCTAGTTGAAGATGACCTCGTATTTGATAATGACTCCACAAATAAAATCAAGATGAATCATATAAAGACGATGATCTGTGGTCACTTTATTGGTATAGACAAGCTAGAACGTCTAAAGCTCCTTCAAAATGATCCACTCGTTAATGAATTTGATATTTCCGTAAAAGAACCTGAAACAGTGTCACGATTTTTAGGAAACTTCACCTTTAAGACAACACAAATGTTTAGAGACATTAATTTTAAAGTCTTTAAAAAACTGCTCACTAAAAGTAAATTGACATCCATTACGATTGATATTGATAGTAGTGTAATCAACGTAGAAGGTCATCAAGAAGGTGCATCAAAAGGATATAATCCCAAGAAACTAGGAAACCGATGCTACAATATCCAGTTTGCATTTTGCGACGAATTAAAAGCCTACGTCACCGGATTTGTAAGAAGTGGCAATACTTACACAGCTAACGGTGCATCTGAAATGATCAAAGAAATAGTAGCCAACATCAAAACAGATGATTTAGAGATTTTATTTCGAATGGATAGTGGCTACTTTGATGAAAAAATTATTGAAACGATAGAATCTCTTGGTTGCAAATATTTAATTAAAGCCAAAAGTTATTCTACGCTTGCATCCCAAGCAACGAATTCATCGGTTGTATTCGTTAAAGGTGAAGAAGGCAGAGAAACTACAGAACTGTTTACAAAATTAGATAACTGGGAGAAAGACAGAAGGTTTGTTGTGTCTCGCGTACTGAAACCAGAAAAAGAAAGAGCACAAATATCACTTTTAGAAGGCTCTGAGTACGAATACTTTTTCTTTGTGACAAACACTACATTGCTTTCTGAAAAAGTAGTTATATCCTATGAAAAACGTGGCAATGCTGAGAACTATATTAAAGAAGCCAAATACGACATGGCGGTGGGTCATCTTTTACTTAAATCATTTTGGGCAAATGAAGCGGTGTTTCAAATGATGATGCTTTCATATAACCTGTTTTTGTTGTTCAAGATTGATTCCTTAGAGCCTTCAGAATACAGACAGCAAATAAAGACCTTTCGTTTGAAGTATGTATTTCTTGCAGCCAAAATCATTAAAACCGCAAGAACTGTAATTATGAATTTGTCAGAAAACTATCCGTACAAGGAAGTGTATGAAAAATGTCTGGTATAATAAAGATATCATCTTGAAAATCGAGTGTTGCTCTGTGGATAACTTGCAGGGTTTAATAAGTATCTTTACTCAAAAGTTGCAATCAATAATTTATTGAAAAAGATTGAAAGGTGGTGGTAAATAATGTTACAATGTGGGAGTATCAGTTTAAATTCTTCGTGAAATAGTGTTCTTTTAAGCTAATAAAAAATGCACGTGGAATTTAGGTTATACTAATCATATAAGTATACTAAAATAGTCTCAAAGAAAAGTAAAGAAAAATTTATTTATGGAGGTAAAAAAGGATGAGTCAAGTTGTTGATTTTTTAAATGAAGCAAAAACTTATTATTTTGCAACCGTTGAAGGAGACCAGCCAAGGGTCAGACCGTTTGGTGCAGCCATGGAGAGGAATGGCAAGGTCTATCTTGCTACAACCAATCAGAAAAAAGTTTATCAGCAGTTATTGGCAAATTCAAAGGTGGAAGTCTCAGGTATGGCAAAAGGAAAATGGATTCGGCTCACCGGCGAAGCCGTAATTGATGATACCGTGGAAGCAAGGGAAGCAATGCTTGAAGCAAATCCGCTTTTGAGAGTTATGTATAGCGCTGATGATGGGAAATTCACCGTATTTTATTTGAAAAACATGCAGGCAGTTTTACAGTTTACACGATAAGGAGTTTGACTTAGTGACATCTTTATATCGAAATGAGGATGAAAAAATAAGCATGAAAAAATGAGTATGGAGAAAACAATTATTTATTTAAAAGCGGAGCAAAGTTCTTATGTGGATCATGAAATGATTCATATCGGGGATATTGCTTCTGTCTATTGTGGGGATAAGAAGAAGGAAGAGGAGATTAGAAATATTATTTTGTACGAGTTTGATGAGAACAAAGAAAAAGAAGGACGGATTTTTCTCTCTATTTTGTTCGTAATCGAAAAAATATCTGAGCAGATTCCATGTGGTGAAGTTCGCAATGTGGGAGAATTGGATATGGTTGTGTATTATAAGTCTAAAAATGCAGAGAATAAGAAATGGGTACAGACATGCTCACGGCCTTGCCCAGTTCAGCGGCCACGATGGCAATAAGCAGCACGGCCAGCGGGCCGCCGGCCCCGCCCAGGGCGTTGGCCGAGTAGCCCACCGTGATCAGACTGAACAGCACCAGCGGCGGGCAGTGGAGTGCCCAGCCGATGGCGCAGGCCATGGCCGGGCCGCTCATGGCCGTAGCGTAGCCGCCCAGATCCACCAGCATCTCCAGCCCGGTCTGTTGGCCCAGCGTCTTGATGATGGTGCCGATGAGCAGACTGGCGAACAGGCCCTGTGCCATGGCACCCAGTGCTTCAATGAGGTAGCGCTGCGGAGAAATGACGATGTCCTTGCGCTTTAAAAAATCTTTCACATTTTCCATAAATAACCAACCTTTCCGGTCTGCGGCGCGGTATGCCGCAGAGAAACTGCATGTCAAGTATAATACCATACACCTGTCAAGACAGCAAGAAAAAACGGGATTTCGGGCGGCAAAAACAGGAAATTTCGGCTTTGTGCAATGTTTTGCCCCAGCGAAACGTATCCCTTTTGGAGCATTTTTCGGGTGTGCGGACGCAGGCCTGCCCGTGCGCGGCGGCAAAGTCCAGCCGATTGACGGCGGGACGGCATCGGGTGTATACTGGACCTGTGTGAAAATGCATGAATGGCCGTCCGCTTTTGCGGCGGCAGACGATAACCAAAACAGGGATCCGGAGGCGAAGAAGTACGGCATGAAACGAATTTGGAACAACAGATTTTCGGCACGCGGCTGGGGCAAGGCTGCGGCTGTTTTTACTATGGCCATGGTGCTGGCCGTCGGCGGTCTGGTGGCGGCCATGAATCTGGCCGACCTGCAGGGGGCTGTGACGGTGCAGCCCATCGTCCGGCAGCAAAGCGGGACGGAACCGGAGCAGAAAACAAAGCTCTTCGGGAAGAAACAGACCGAGGCGGCGGCTTCTTCGGAAGAATGCGCTGCGGACAGCACGGAAGAGCCCCGGACGGCGGAAGGACCCACGGCACAGGCACAGCCGGAAGCCGCCGAGCAGCCTGCCGCACAGACCGCGGAGTCTGAGACGACCGCAGAGCAGGGCGAAGAGCCCGCCGCAGCGGAGAACCCGGCGGAGCCTGCACAGGACACCGCAGAGGAACCGGACCCGCTGGTGCCGGGCCGCGCGGAGGACGCAGAGCCGGACACCACGGAAAGCACGGAAACGGCAGAGACCGCACAGGAGAACAGCCCGGTGATCCTGCAGCAGGAAACGCCGGAGCTGGCCGCACAGGACCCGCAGGCACCCCCGGAGGAAACGGACGCCGCAGAGAATGACCTGTCCGGCCGCACGCCGGAGGGGACCATGCTGTTGACCGACGAGCAGATCCGCAAGGCGCTGGACGAGGGTGCCCTGGATGAGGCCGAGGCACAGTGCATCGACCTAGGCGACGAGAACGGCTTTTTCAGCTGGCTGTGGAACTGGCTGTTCGGCAAAAAGGACAACCAGGAGGAATACACCGGCTGGCTGACCAAGAACGGCAAGACCTATTACTACAGCGCCTCCACCCATAAGCCGGTCACCGGCATCCAGTCTGTGGACGGCAAGCTGTATTACTTTGACGCCGACGGCGTGATGCAGAAGAATGTGAACTTCGGCATCGACGTGTCCAAGTACCAGAGCAACATCGACTGGAACAAGGTGAAGAAGGCGGGCGTGAACTTTGTGATCATCCGCATCGGCTACCGCGGCTACGGTGCCAGCGGCACGCTGGTGCAGGACCCCATGTTTGAAGAGCACTTTACCAACGCCCGCAACGCGGGCCTGAAGGTGGGCGTGTATTTCTTCACCCAGGCGGTGACCGAGGACGAGGCCCGCGAGGAAGCACAGGGCTGCAATTGGGTGCTGAACGGCCGCAAGCTGGACTACCCCATCTATTATGATACCGAGGCTTCCACCTCTCCCAACGGCACCGGCCGTGCCGATGGCCTGGGCAAGGAGGACCGTACCAAGTGTGCCATCGCCTTCTGCGAGGAAGTCAAGTCGCTGGGGTACAAGCCCGGTGTGTACGCTTCCACCACCTGGTTCCGCAAGCGGGTGGACCTGGACGCCTTGCGCAAGTACACCATCTGGAACGCCCATTACGGCGTGTCCAGCAGCCCCATCGACTGCGATATGTGGCAGGGCACCGAGAAGGCCCGCATCAATGGCTACAGCGGTGAGCTGGATGCCAACATCAGCTACATGGGATGACAGGAGGAGCGCGATGGACCATATTCGTCTGATCGCGTCGGACATGGACGCGACCCTGCTGGACGGGCACAGTCAGCTGCCGCCGGACTTTCTGCATCTTGTGCAGGAGCTGGCCGGACAGGATATCCTGTTCGCGGCTGCCAGCGGGCGGCCGCTGTACAAGCTGGAAGAGATGTTTGCTCCGGTGCTGGAGCAGACCCTTCTGGTGGCCGACAACGGCGGCGCTGTGCGCTGGCGCGGCAAAGACCTGTTCGTCTCCCGCATGGAGCCGGAGGTCTGGCACCGGCTGACGGCCTGCGCGGAGGAAAACGGGGATTCCTTTGTGGTCTGCGGGCTGGAGAACGCCTACCTGCGCCCCTGTGACCGGTGCTATGATGCCGTATACCGCAACTTCTACAACCGCATTGCCTATGTGTCGGATCTGTACACCATCGACGCCGCAGTGGACAAGTTTACCATCTATCTGCCGCAGGACAATGCGCAGGAGGTGTACGAGAAGGTCTACGGCCCCCGCTTCGGGCAGGAACTGGCCGTGGCGGTGTCCGGCAAATGCTGGATCGACGTGACCAACCCCGGCGTGACCAAGGGAAAGGCTGTGGAGCGTCTGAGCAGGCTGCTGGACATCCCATCCGGTGCTATGATGGCCTTTGGCGACACCTACAACGACATCGAGATGCTGGAGGCCGTGGGCTACGGCTTCCTGATGGAAAACGGCAGCCCGGAGCTGCGCAGCCGGGTGCCGTATCTGGCCCCGCCCAACACGGAATACGGGGTGGCCCGGGTGCTGCAGCAGGTATTGCGGCAAAAGGGCTGCGTCTGCCCGGCGGATTTTACAAAAGCACACTGACCCCATAGGGGAGCTGCTGCACGGAAAAAGCGTGCGGCGGCTCCTTTTTTTGCCGCATACCGGCCCCGGGCGGTGCATACACTGGTTCCAGAGTGTGCAACGCAAAAATGGTGCTGGGGAGGCAGGGCGATATGTTTGTGATCACGTTGAGCAGAACGAGCCTGAAAAAACTGGGGCTGGGGGCCATGTGCTGTGCCCTGGTGGTGTGCAGCGCGCTGCTGGGGCGCTACATCAGCACCCGCACGGTGACGGCTGCGGCGTCGGTGAACAAGATCGAGAGCGCACAGGACATCCAGACCTGGTTCACCGGCTACGGGCTGGAGGTGGACGGTGCGTCCATCACCGCCGACAAAGTCAAGATCCCCCGCAAATGGGACGACAGCTTTTCCGCCTTTAATGGGGTGGTGCAGCAGAGCGGCATGGATCTGACCCGCTGCAAGGGCAAAACGGTGGAAAAATGGACGGCCCTGATCCCGGCGGCCAGCAGCGGCGAGACCAGCCGCTACGGGGTGTTGCTGGTGTGGCGCAAAAAGGCTGTGGGAGCCTACCTGCTAGAGCGGCCCTCCGGCGTGGTGGTGGGTCTGAAGGACCTGCAGACGGCCATGGCCGAAGCCCAGCAGACTTCCGGCGAGGACTACAGCGGGGACTGGGGCGAACGGCACGACGAGGAACTGGACGCGCAGCAGACCTCCGGGGAGGACTACAGCGGGGACTGGGGCGAGCGCCATGACGAAGAACTGACCGGCGACGCGGCGCAGCAGACTTCCGGGGAGGCCGGAGAGCAGGCCCAGGCGGTGGATTATGCGTCCCTGCCGCTGGACGCCGAAGGCTACCCCGTGGAGTGATGCGGGCCGGAACTCCCGGCAAAACCGGTACAGTCCCGGAACGAACAACCGGTTTTGCATGGAAAATTGGGTCGCAGAATGCATAAATTTTGCAAACAAAACTGAAAAAATGTAAAAAATGAGCATTTTTGGAGCTTTTGTATGTTCAAAACTACCAAAATTTTGCCGCAAAAATCAGCAATATAGAACGGTGCAAAAAGATGGTGCAGGGTTTATAATAGATGTATAAACTTTTCCTGTATTTTACGCCCCATGTGCTGGAGTTTGCAGCGCCGGGCACAGGAAAATCAAGTAAGGAGAAAATGATTATGAAGGAATTCCAGTATACCGTTAAGGATGCCTGCGGCATCCATGCTCGTCCGGCCGGCCTGCTCGTCAAGACCGTGAAGGGCTTTGCCAGCACCGCCACCCTCGAGAAGGACGGCAAGAGCTGCGACATGCGCAAGCTGATGGCTCTGATGGGCATGGGCGTCAAGCAGGGCGAGACCATCACCATCAAGGTAGAAGGCGACGATGAAGAGGCAGCCGCTGCAGCAATTCAGAAGTTCCTGACCGAGAACGTCTGATCCCGCCGTGATGCCACAGCCCTCGCGGAGTGATCTGCGGGGGCTTTTTTGAAATGGATGAGTAAGAAGGAGAATGAGCGATGCAGGTAGGCACCGGTAGAAGCATTCTGAACGGCATTGCCATCGGCAAGCTGAAGATCTATAAGAAAAAGGACACCGTGATCTCCACCGCAGAGATCGCCGACACCGCTGCAGAGGTGGCCCGCTTTGAGGCTGCCCAGCAGAAAGCCATTGAGCAGCAGACTGCTCTGTACGAAAAGGCACTGGCCGAAGCAGGCGAGGACATTGCCGAAGTGTTCAACATCCACGCCATGATGCTGGAAGATGACGACTTTGTGGACGCCATCAAGGAGATCATCAACGGCCAGCACAAGTGCGCCGAGTACGCTGTCAAGACCGCCGGCGACAATCAGGCTGCCGTGTTCGCAGCCATGGATGACCCGTATCTGCAGGCCCGCAGTGCGGACGTCATCGACATTGCAC
>OGXL01000178.1_pt1 | contig 49386 bp, 32 predicted proteins | sample 1576311 | NCBI WGS metagenome assembly OGXL01 (sample SAMEA3541564, study PRJEB24748) | human gut metagenome | biome: human gut; feature: human-associated habitat; material: faeces | place: China | collected 2012 | reverse complement strand
GAAGGTTTTTTACCTTCAGTACCGGGATAAATGCATTTATCCCGGTACTGAAGGTTTTTTACCTTCAGTACCGGGATAAATGCATTTATCGCTTATACAGCGTCAGAGCCCTGTTTATTTAAGAAACACCCTCACATAACCTCATCAATAATAAATCAATCCTGTTTTCTTAGATGCAACAAAGTAAGCAATAACCTATTGCACGAAAAATAGACAATAACAAGATTAGGATGGACGATTTCACGATTATTCCACTCTCACCACAATCTCTCCACCGATCCGGTCTCCTTTCTTCAACGGCTTGCGGTAAGGAGCATAATAGCTACTGAGGAACATCTCGTTTCCTGCCGTCACAAAGTCGGCAACCAGGAAGCGGATCTTGTCTTTTTCCAACCAGGAGCGCCAGTGCTGTTTGCCATTGGAAGGGACGGTAATCTTACTGCCGTTTCCGTCTTTCAGACCGGCATACCAAATGTTCCGGCGGGTGGAACGGAAATCATTACTTCCCAGTTCGTTATAATCCATACTCCAAGACCAGGCAGGTTCCGTACGTGGATTGACTTTCGCAGGGAGTCCTTCATAAAAGAGACAGGCTTCACCTACCGGACGGCTGATATGGTCGGCCGGATAAACGCTCCACATGCCATCCCGGCGCCAGAAGGTCTTATCATAAGAAACAGGAGCTTCAAAAACCAGTCCCCACTGCCTCGGATTCACCTCTTCAAGGGCATCGAACGAATAGGTTACCGACAGTTCGCCTCCTGCATTTATTTTCAGGTCATAAGAGCCGGAAAACTCTTTATAAGCGCCTGCCACCTTTACCAGGACGTCATCACCCTGTCGGACCGCCTCTACTTTTTCTACCTTCCAGTCCGAGCAAAGGTCATTGAACACAGGCGTATTGGCGTTATGATTCGGGTAGCATCCGCCACCTGTCAACGGCAAGGCCATCAGCCACGGTCCACCGTTCAATATTTCTTTTTCCCCTTTCTTCACCGAGAGTATCTGCCCGGATACACGACTGATCTCACAACTAAAATCTTTTCCGGTAATGACATAGCGGTCTTTCTTTTCTTTCAAGCGGGTAGAAGCAGTTGGCAACGCCTGCAATTCGTTCTGTACCTGTCTGCCGACAGGGATCAAATACTCATCGGCAGTAAAGCCGCGGGGATCGGCAAAAGACATAAAAGGTTGTCGGATATACATTATACTCCGTACAAGCAAGTCAAGGGGGAGGCAAACCCTTTCGACCCGGAATATGATGATTATTTCTTTCAGCGAAAGGAGCAACAAATGCTGGAATCTCTCAAAGGACGTAAGTCACTCTTATATTTATGGAACAAGCAGAAGCGGACTTGTCCGTTATGCGGCAAGGAGATAGATTGTACAAAAGCATGGAACGTCAATGAAATATCTGTTGGTGGTTCAATTGTACGGCAACTTGTCCATAACAACTGCCACAAGCGAAATAAACGAAACTGTTGAAAGTATGAGCCGATTTCTAACAACAAATAGAAATATTGAGTTGCTTGAGCCGTATGAGGGGAAACTCTCACGTACGGTTCTTAGGGGAGAAGGGGGCAGTAATGCCCTTGACTTACCCGATGTGCAGAAACAGGGAGATTTCTTCGTGGAGTCACCCATCGTACTCTTCGCCGCCATCATCTGGTATCTCCGCATCTTTGAGGGTGGCAAGTATTGTACCTTTCCGCACGCTATTGAGTTTCTCTGCCGTAAGTATGAAGACATTTTCCCAATACTGACTTCTTATCCCGAATTGGAGAATTACCTTTCTCCTTTCATGGATGCTTGGCTCGGAGGGGCGGCTGACCAGTTGCAAGGGCAGATAGCCTCCGCCAAGATACCGCTGTCGAGAATGATAAGTCCGCAGCTCTATTGGATTATGACGGGCGATGATTTTACACTGGACATCAATAATCCTAAAGAGCCGAAAATCCTTTGTGTGGGTAATAACCCGGATCGGCAGAATATCTACGGAGCAGCATTGGGATTGTACAATTCGCGCATCGTGAAGCTGATAAACAAGAAAGGGATGCTGAAAAGTTCCGTGCTGATAGATGAGCTGCCTACCATATATTTCAAGGGATTGGACAATCTGATTGCCACCGCACGTAGCAATAAAGTGGCGGTATGCTTGGGCTTTCAGGATTTCTCGCAATTGAAGCGCGATTATGGAGACAAGGAAGCGGCTGTGGTGATGAATACCGTCGGAAACATTTTCTCCGGTCAGGTGGTCGGCGAGACGGCAAAAACCTTATCGGAACGTTTCGGGAAAGTGCTTCAAAAGAGGCAAAGTATGAGTATTACCCGAAGCGACAAGACGACCTCCATCTCCACGCAAATGGACAGCCTGATTCCGCAGAGCAAGATTTCCACGCTCACGCAGGGAATGTTTGTGGGAGCGGTTGCCGACAACTTCTCCGAACGTATCGAGCAGAAGATATTCCACTGTGAGATTGTGGTGGACAATGCGAAAGTGGCAAAGGAAACAGCCGCTTACCGACCGATACCCGTTCTGACGGACTTCACGAATGAAAACGGAGAGGATATGATGGAACAGGAAATCAAGGCGAATTATGACCGTGTAAAGACGGAGGTGCGGGACATCGTGGAACGGGAGTTGCAACGGATTGCTGATGACCCGGAACTTTCCAAGCTACTCAGTAGCAAAAAATCATAAGAAATGGGTAGACCTTTTATTTGATTAAGAGAGTGGGAAATCGTATTTTTGAACACGATAATTGATGATACGATGAATTGTTTTAATCATACCCAAGAACCGGCGGTAGCCCAGTGTTCCGATTGCGGGAAAGGGCTGTGTCCTGAATGTGCAGCAAGGTATCAGCCGATACTTTGCTCTCCTTGTTATAAGAAAAGAAAGGACAGAGCCATCTGGGATAATCTCTACTACCTTATCCTATACACCGCATTCTTTGTCATAGGTTATAAACTCGACTTTATGACCACCAAACGGATGCCTGACATGCAGTGGATGTCCGGATATGTTCTGATGGCTTTCTGGGCAGGGTATGTGTTCATCAACAAGGTGCTGCCGTGGAAGATGACAGCAGGGACGACAGGGCAATGGATTTTCTACTATGTATTCAAATTCCTGCTTTACCTCGTAGGTGGTTTCTTTGTCGCTCCTTTCGTTGTATTTTGGACTGTATATAAGTTCATAAGAGCACTTCGCCGATAGAAGATGAGGGTGTGTCAAAATGTAAATTTATCACTTGGTAACTTTCAATCTGTAAGTTGAGTTTCTCTACAAGCAAAGAAAAGTCCATTTCAAAACTCATTATTGAGTTTTTTTGACACACTCTCATTTGCTAATCTGCATTTGGGGAAGATTTGAGGAAATAGTTGCAGCAACAGTTCAAAGGAGATACTCCGAACCAGAGTTTCTTCCTTTTCGATTTACCGTTTCTTATACTTGCCGCCTTTCAGGTCGCTCTCCATCATCCGCTTGTTGAGCTTTTCTCTGAGTTCGTCAAGGAAATAGGTGCGACTGTCGTCCTTTCGACGCTTCATGTTCATATAAACGTTATAGCAGTTCTTGATTTCTACATCGAAGATTTCGGATAGAACGTCTGCCAATTCCTCTACGCCAATTTCGCCATTGTTGATACAGTCGCAGGTATCGAGGGCGTAAAGGAGTTCAACCAGATCTGTCGCTTTGCCTGTCCAACGGAACTTCTTGGCAGATTTTGGGCGTACGGCAGATAAAATTCCATGCATCCTCATTTTCAGCAATTCTAACTCCGTGTCAATAACAAAGAGCAGTTCTGCCACATTTTTTTTCCATTTCAGTTGTTATCCCTGATTTTTCAGACATTGTCCGCAAATGGAAGCGGGTAAAGTTTAATGTGCGAAACAACGAAACGAGATCTTCTTCGCCATCTCCCAATTCCATGATTTCTCTGATAAGATTATCGGTAGCCTCCGTGCTTTTATCAGAAGACAGCATCTCAAAAAGTTCTTTTTCAACGAGTCTTTTCATATTGCGATATTTTGATATAAGTGATTGTTTCTGGTATTTATGATAAATGCATAAAACCTCCACCTGTTACAACTTCTGATTGCAACAAATGGAGGTAGAATGGAAAAGAGAAGTTTTACTTGCCTTGTTCCAGTGTGCGAGTGGTGAAATAACTGTCCGAAATTGAAGGGGTGAACTTAATAACGTTGTTATTCAATACCGACTTTCTTTTATTTTTCAGATTAATCATTGTCATTTCCTTGAAGCGGTACTTATGGTTCTTTGTATCCACTTCGGCAATTGCAGAGACGGTCATCTCCTTTTCTTTATCACCGGCAAGATTATAATAGGTAGCCTTGCGAACAACGAAAATCCGTTTATCGATATAGGAAATTTTCTTTGAGAAACCGTTTTCATTGGCAATTGTCTTGTTTTTAGGTATGATTTCCAAGACATAACAATCATGTCCATCGACTTTCTGCTCAGTCAAGAATTTATAGTCGAAATCTTCGACAGCAGGTGTGGACATATCGGCGTAAGAAAACTCAGACCCCATGAAACTCTTTGCATTTTCAGAACTCACAATGCGTCGGGTTTTACGAAGGGCTGGCATATAAATCCACTTGTCGTCGTTCTTCTTCAAATAATCGAACGATAGAAACCCGGTGCCTTTCACATCAGCAGGCTCGGTAAACCGAATGAGTTTCTTTTCCAGACTCCCATTCTCGTAGAGTTTACTGACGATAGTCATCTTGCGAACCCGTTTATCTCCCGACGGACTGTAAATAGTCATGGACGATTGTGTTTCCATCCCGGCAACACGAGTGGTTTCAATGGCTTTCTGCTGTACTTGTTGGGGAGACAAACCTCCCTGTGCATGAGCAACATTTGCCCACATAGTTGCGATTGCTATAATCGCTGATAAAGAAACTTTCTTCATTGTATTTATTGTTTGATGAATATTCGTGTATCAATCCTCTTTGAAAAGCTTAGGTGCTTTTGATTGTTTCTTTTATTGCTTTTATTCTCTCAGTTCTTTTATGTCATTTGCGATGTGCTTTCTGTCTCAAGAATTTCGGTTTCAGCACCATACATAGCGCAGGTACGAGCAGTACTGCGGCAATAAGGCATACGAAGATGATGGTCACCATCATCATTCCGAAAAAGCGGACGGGCAGGAAGCCAGAAAAGAGCAGAACCGCAAATCCGATAATAACGGCGATTGCATTGAATACGATACCGCGTCCCGTTGCCTTGAACAAGCGACGTACAGACTCTTTATCGTTGTAACCCGCACGTCGTTCCTCACGATACCGCCAGACGACATGAATCGTATAGTCCACGCCGACACCGATAAGGATAGAGGCTTGGAAGGCGGTCATAAAGTTCAGGTCAATACCGAAATATCCCATCAATCCGAAAAGCATCAACATGGCAAACACGAGCGGAACAATTTGCAGTAGCCCTGCCTTAAACGACCTGAAGCCGAGAGATATAATGATAAATACAACAACGAGGGAAATCAACAGAGAAAGAAACTGTCCGTTTACGACATGCTTGTCCATATCCGTAAACACATCGGCATTGCCGCCAACAAGTTTCACATTAGGGTCATCTTTTACCATCTCCCTGATTTGAGTAACACATTGTCGCAATACAGGCGTGTTCAATTCCTTGAAGCGAATCATCAAAAGGGCTTTCTCGAAATTGAAATCCACCATCTTTTCCAAATCCCTCTGACTGCCGCTCATCAGATACAACTCGAAGTATTGCGATACGGCATCATAGGTGTCGGGGATTTTATCATATCCTTCTTCCCCCTTGTTGTAAAGAGCACGGCTGATCTGACGTGTAACTTTGGCAATGGACTGCGTTGTTCCCACTTCTGGGATTTCATGCACCTTCTTTTCCAAATCATCGATTTTTTTCAATAGAGCAGGATCTTTGATGTCTCCTTCGAATACGACACAGAGAGGGAAAAAGCCCCCCAGTTCCTTATTGATAATTTGTGCAGACTCCTTGGCTGGATGTCCGCCAGGGAACAATTCGGCGGGATTTGAATTGATGCTGAAACGCAATAGTCCGGCTGCTCCGATTAGAGAAATGACTACAAACAAAATCAAAATAGTCTTGGGCTTTTTCGTTACCCAATCGGCAATAAAATCCAACAATCTGTCCAACCCTATTCCTCTTTTGTTTTTAGGATTGTCATCCGCTCTCAATCGAGGCTTCGTTTTGGGAAGTATTGAACTTAATGCTGGGATAAAGAACAGACTGCCGATTAAGGCAAGTCCAATACCAATACTGCCGAGGACGCCCATCTGCCCACCGGGAATCAGCACATGTCCCAACATACAGAGCAACCCTGCAATGGTTGTCAATCCTGACAAGATGATGGGAGCACCGAGACTTGTAACCATTTTAACAGACAAGTCTTTGGGAGTATAATTGTTTCCGGGAAGATTGTCTCTTTGGTAGCGGGCAAACATGTGTATGCCGTAGGAGTTGGCAGTGGCTATCAGTAATACTACTAAAATAATGGTCGTAACGGCAAACTTCCACCCCAACAAAGGCGTTGCTCCCAATGCCGTGAATATCGCCATAACCTCAATTAGAATGGGAAGGCATACGCCTCTGAACTGTCGGAAGCTGATAAAGAGAAAAACCATCATTAACAACAATCCGAGAGGAATGAGCCGAGCCATATCCTTCTGCATCATTCCCGCATTCTGCATCCGCATATACGGAGAGCCTCCCAAAAGGACTTTCTCTGCACCCGGATATTTGGCAATCATTGCTTCCACTTGGTCTATTACCTCCTTGTCCTTTGCTCCGGGTTCAAGCAATCCAATAATGGCTGTGGTCGTAAAATCTTTGGAGACTACACTTCCATAGACAAGGTCATTACCTGCAAGCTCCTTTTTGATAGTGACAACATCTTCAGCAGTCCGTGGAATCATTTTCACGGCCGCATCAACGGTCATTGCATCATTTTCGCTGCGGACATTTTTCAATTCAAAGACAGACATTACCCGTTCTATGCCTTTGATGTTCTGCATATCCTGCGAGAAATGCTCTACACGTTCCAACGTCTTGTCGTTTACGACATCATCCGTCTGTACGACAATCATCACCATATCCGTTCCTCCAAACATCTTTTCTATCTGTTTTTGGTTCATACGGGAAGGCAAATGCTCCGGCAGATAGGTAAGCAGGTCGGGATTAAAACTTGCATTCTTCATCTGAAAGCCCATGAAGGCTGTCAGTGCAAGAAAGAACACGATGACCGCCCAGCGGTATCGTATCACAAATTCAGCTAACTTCTTCATTCGATATTATTTTGAGATTAGATAATCTAAAACGAAACTTTCAACTCCGTAAAAACCGAGTTCTTGGTCTTTTCCAATACCCCGAACAGACGGTCGTCCGGTCCGTAAAACAGCTGACCTCCCACTGCAAACGTAACGGCATCGGCTATGGCATAGCGAACCTTGGGTTGGAAGAAGTATTCTTTTGTACTGAACTGGCACAGTCCGAGCAGTTCCACGTTCAATGTTTCGTGGAGTAATGACAGTGCAGGTCTGACCGAAACCGAATGGTTCCAACGCTCGTGCTGCGTGAAGACGATGCGATTCAGCGAATTAAGTTTTCGTTCCATCGGATTGCCTTTAATGTCAGTCGTCAAGTCCGGTATATACTTGCCTATGTACTGCACAATCAAGCTGAAAGCATCCCAACTTCTGTCAATCCCTATTGTATATTCCATTTGCTCATTTGGAACGGAATAAATGGGATTATTGCCTTTGTCGGGGAGTGAACAGGCAAACTCGCCTCTTAATCCGTAGTTGCCCAATGAGGTGGAAAAGTCCATTCCGACAACATGCACCCGATAGGGCTCTTGCAACAAAAGGATTTCAGAAGGAGTCTTTTCATAAGCGATGCCGGGAAATTTATACAACCCGTTGTAATAGGAAAGAGAGAGGTCGAAAGACGGTTTTTCCAAATCTATTTTCACTCCGAAAGACTGGTCTTTCCATCGGTAAGGCTGTTTTTCATTCTTCCAAACAATCCCATCTCCCATAGGCTTTCCGATGAATGGGAACAATGACGATTTGTAAACGGGTATCCAATCCACTTCAATACGGAACGGATAAGGATTAAAGACTCCTTTCACGATAAAATTTCCCAGACGTTTATCGTCTTCCTCCGGTGAGAACACACAAAAGTCTTGGGGTGTAACGTTATTAGTCGGATTGAAACCGTCTGCCCGTCCCCAGAGAACGATTTGCTTCCCTACACGAAAATCGAACTTGCCAAGATTAAGATTTACATAAGCCTCGCGGATGTCGAACTTATGATTATTGTTGCCATCGGCTTTGTAACGGACTTCCGAAAAGGCAGAAGCACTTATGCCGATGGGAACTTCCAATTTCAAGGCACCCTCTCCGTAGTAATTACGTATTTCCTTTTCTCCGCCAAAAATACCTGCACGGAGGTAGCCGTTAATTTTAATACTGTATTCTTGCTGGATATCCTCCAACTGCGATGTGTTTGGTTTATTTTCAGATTGAGCGTAGGCAGAGATCGTGAAAAAACAACAAACAATAAATAATGATAAGAATTGGACTTGCTTCATATTCAAAATATTTTTGGCACAAAGATAGGTTGCGTATTAGGGATATTTACCCCCCTTATTATGGATATAAATACCCATAATAGGTATTCATCTAAGAAAAATCATTAGTTTTAGGGATTGATGGTGGGATAATCTTTTGCGACCTTTGCAAAAAAACAAGATTCAATGTCAATAGAATTTCACGCAATTAGCGATCCCAAGTATTGGTTACAAATGATAGCCGAACAATTATCTGTACCAGTAATAAATGATGAAGTCCATCTACCTATGATGTTTGGACAGGGTGTTTTTAAACAATATTATCCATGCGAATGGCTTACCATATCGTACTCAAAAATCAAAGTTTATGAACCAATGCGCATTCATCGTTTAGGAAGAAAGAATACCGACCTTGTTCCTATCGTTTTTTACATAGATAGATTTGAGCAACTTGTTGATAATGAAATGTTTAGCGTAGGCAGAACAGAGTATAATGGCATATACATGCATTCATCAGAAATAGACTCAAAATGGACTATTCCTGCAAACAACAAATGGAATATAACTTTGGCTTTAACTTTTAATAGAGAACGGCTTATTAAAGATCTGGGGGATATGGATAACACATATATACAGGAGCTTCTTTTGAATGGAGCTTCTTTTTATGTCTTTGAGTCTTTTAACGCACAGATGCTAGAATTGACCGAAGAATTGATAACGTGTATAGAATTAGAAACGAACACTCTCAACTATTTGCAAATATATGGAAAATCTCTGCTATTATTTTATCAGTATATTAAACAATTGAATTTAAGGACATATCCTGATTCAAATAGGAAATTACATCCTTCAGATATAGAAATGTTGTTTAAAGTCAGAAAAAAGATTATTGATAATATAACCTCTCCCCCATTGTTAAGTGAATTGGCAAAAGATGCTAATATGAGTGTATCCAAGCTTCAGAAATGTTTCAAACAGGTTTTTGGAGCTAGTATTTCACAGTTTGCACTACATGAGAAAATGAAAATAGCACAAAAACTGTTGTCGTCAGAATTTAAATCAGTCTCTGAAATAGGATACAAATTAGGATATTCAAATTTAAGTCATTTTTCAAAAGCGTTCTTTAATGAATTTAATATTAACCCTAGTGATTATCTCCGTTCCATAAAGGGAAGAAAAGATTATCCATAATAGGGGTAAAGGCTTACCTTTTATGGGTACAGCCGTACAGGGCATTTCCTTACTTTTGCAAAGAAAAAAAGGAGTTTCAATGTACAAAAAGAAAATACAATTATTTTACGACCGACAGAGATGGCTTATGTCTTTGGTGGCTTTCTTTCTTTTAGAGATATGCTCATACTCTTCTTATGCTCAAACAATTGAAATAAAAGTTATTGATGCAGAGAATGGGAACAGTATAGAATTTGCCACGGTGCAATGGAAAGGCCTGAACGAACCTTCGTACAAGAACGGTACAACCACAAATAGAAAAGGAGTGGCGAAACTAAATACACCTGCCCATCAAAAACTCGTACTAAGGGTAAGTTTCGTAGGTTACCAGACAATTACCGACACGATTACGGCAAATGAGAAGCGTCATACCCTGAAGTTACGTCCGGAATCGACAGAATTGGCAAATGTGGTGGTCTTCGGAAAAACAAAAGCACAGGTTATCAGAGAGTCGCCCGAAGCGGTTTCAGTGATAAATGCAAAGGAATTGCAAGGTCGTTCCGTTTCTTTAGAAACCATCTTGAACAAGACCATTGGCTTGAAGGTCGGGCAGACAGGTGGATTGGGAAGCAGTTCGAGGATTATTGTTCACGGTTTGGAGGGAAACCGCATTCAAATCCTTTGGGATGGTATTCCGATGAATACTTCGGACGGAGCCTTTTCGCTTGATGAAATTCCGATAGACATTATCGAACGGATAGAGGTCTATAAAAGCATTATCCCTGCACGTTTCGGTTGCGATGGCTTGGGTGGTGCCGTCAATATCGTCACAAAGGAGTTCAGTACGGACTATTTGGATGCTTCGTACGAACTGGGTTCTTACCAGACACACAAGGGAAGTGTCTTCTCGCGTAAGAACTTTCCCAAGAGCGGTATTCTGCTCGGAGCGGGAGGTTATTATACATCGGCAAAGAATGATTACTCATTTAGAGTTCCCGAAAGAGAGAACCTGTTGGTAAAGCGAGACCACGATCGTTTTCGTTCGTATATGTTGAAAGGGAAAATCGCTTTCACGAAACTCTGGTTCGATGAGATTAGTACCGAGTTCGGGTATTACAACCGTTTCAATGAGATACAAGGAGTATTGAAGAATATCCAGCACGCTGAAAACAAATCCGGGATGTTTATGCTCGAAAACAAACTGATGAAAAGCGGGATGCTGAACAATCGACTTAACTTCGAGTCGCATTTCTCCCTCTCGCATACGACGAACAATTTTGTGGATACGGCACGAGTTAATCACGATTTCGAGGGAAACATATATCCGAGTCCGAACGGACAGGGAGAAACGGGAGATGTCCCTCACAACTCAAACGACAAAGGTTTGGAAATCAACGAACGTATCAACCTTGATTACAAATTGTCCACCAATCACAGTTTGAACCTGAACACACTTATCAACTACGCACGAAGACAACCAAACGATGATATTGCAAGTCAACATGCCGGTTTTGTCATCGGAGGATTTCCAAGCAAAAAGACCAGTATTGTCTCAGGATTGACTTGGGAAGCGAAACTCTTCGATAGAAAACTGACGAATATGTTCTCAGCAAAGTATTTCCATCTCCATTCCGAGATAGAGGATTTGACTTCATACGAGATGATCGAGGCTCCGAAGAAAAAGAGCAATACGACATCGCAAATCGGCTGGATAGAGGCAATGAAGTACGAACCGTTCAGAGGTTTTCATCTGAAGGCATCTTACCAACGGGCGATACGACTCCCCAATTCGCAAGAGTTATTCGGCGACGGTATCATTACCTTTCCCGCTGCCGGACTGCGACCGGAAAAAAGCCACAACTTTAATCTGGGCTTCTTGATAGATAAAAACGATGTACTCGGACTGTCGCGATTGCAATTTGAAGTGAATGGCTTTTATATGCAGGTGAGCGATATGATAAAACTGATGAAACAACATATGGCAGCCGGATATGTGAATGCAGAAAAGGTACATATCAAAGGTATAGAGACTGAATTGAAACTGGATATATCGCCGACGGTCTATGCCTACGGGAACCTGACTTATCAGGATGTACGCGATGTTTTGGACTATTTGCCCGGCACCCAAGCCTCCAATCCGACAAAAGGCTTGCGATTGCCGAATATTCCCTACCTATTTGCCAACTTCGGAGCGGAATATCACAGCGACCGATTGTTCAAGAACTGGTATGTCAAGGCATTCTGGGACGGGAAGTTCACGGAAGAGTTCTTCTACTTTTGGGAACTTACCGAATTGCAGAAACGGCGTATTCCTCGCAGTTTCGTCAATGATATAGGTCTGTTACTGACCTACAAAAACAAATACTCCATTGCCTTGGAATGCCACAACCTGATGAACAAAGAAGTGTGGGATCAGTTCCGTCAGCCGTTGGCGGGACGGACGTTTCACCTTAAATTCAGATACGTCTTCTCGAAAGGTATTTTATAATTCTAAACATAAATGATAATGAGAACAACAACATTGAAGAACATAGCTTTTTCTGCTATGCTGGTCGGCTCCATAGGGCTGACATCTTGCGACAAGAATGATGACCCCAAACCAACGCCCAACGAGGTGCAACAGCATTTTGTCTTTATCAATCAGATTGATCAGAAAACTGATTATTTGGGGACATTCTCGGATCTCTCGCAGAAAGAGGTCAACAATAAGAATACGTACGAGTTCGGCTTCGGAACTTACCCCTTTGTCCGTGGCAATACGGTATTGGTAGCCGAAGGAGTGTGGGGCGATAAAATTTATCAATTCACCAGAGATACCAAAGGACGTTTGGTAAAAGGTAAGACAATGACTTTCGCACAGGACTCTCGTCCGGGAGAAATTGCTTTCCTCGATGATGAAACAGCCTATGTATCGCTCAGTAAACGTGGAAAGATGGGCATATTCAATCCTCAAACGATGCAGCAAAAAGGTGAGATTGATCTTGCAAAATATGCAACGAATGACAATAATCCTGATCCAGGCTGCAATGTAATCCGTGAGGGGAAACTATATATCGCTTTTAATCAGAAAAATTCGCCTCACACCTCATGGCCTGGCACAGGAGCAGAAGTAGCCATCGTCGATTTGAAAACAAATACCGTGGAAAAAGTAATTAAAGATAATCGAACCGCATCCGTAGGGCTTTTCCGTCACTCAACCGCCATCAAGGACGAGCATGGTGATATTTACTTCTACAGTATAGGTATGGATGGAATGAATCCTTTGAAAGATGGCTTCTTGCGTATTAAAAAAGGTACTGATGAATGGGATAAAAATTATTACTTCCAGCTGTCTAAGACCCAAGTAACAGGACTTGATAAAGAAGCAAAATATATCCTGCCATTCTATTATGCAGGAAACGGAATTGCGTATGCTTGCATCAACGTTCCGGCTTACACACAACACGCAGACCCTATGCAATCGTCAATTCTTGATTTCAACTATCAACCGGTTAAAATCAACCTTTGGAATAAAACCATCGAAAAGCTCAATCTTCCTTTGACTACAAGTATGGGAGCTTTTGCTTGTACACGATACAAAGATTTTATCGTCTTCGGTATGACCTGCAAAGAAGGTACGGGCTACTATACCTACAATACCAAGACGGGCGAATGCTCGCAAACCCCTGTTGTTACTACTATAGGAGTGCCTTCAAGTTTAGTCGCATTTGAATAATCACATAATCTTATTGTAGTATAAAACAATTAAACGATAAAAATATGGCAAGAAAACCTCATAAATGCGAAGCTTTTCAAGGAGAATTCTTAATAGGTCAAAAATCTATTACAGCAGATTCTTATGTAAGAGATCATCAAAAATTTCAGAAAATCTATAGCTCTATTGCTGATAAAATATTGGCATTAAAAAAAGAAGGAGACTTTCTTGAAATTGGTGCAGGTGGAGCAACATTGGCGAGCATCATTGCTCAAAAAAACAACAACGTCTCTATCGTTGCAACAGATATTTCTGCAGATATGGTAAGACTTGGTCGTGAAACTATTAAAGAAAAAGGACTAGAAAAAAGAATAGAATACATTCATTGTAAAGGAGAAGATATTAATTTCCCCAACAAAAAATTTGATGCAATCTATTCATCATTCTCATTGAACTATTGGAAAGATCCGGTTAAGATTATTGGAAATCTGCAAAATCACCTAAAACCTGGAGGAGTAATCTTTATTATGGATTTTAGACGAGTCTGGTGGGTACATCTCATTCCACCTTGTCTCTGGAGGGATGTTCCTGTTATTCTTGCAGGTTATACCCGCAAAGAGATATATCAGTTGTTTGACAAACAGCCGAATATATCTTATGAAGTAAAAGAGATTTATCCACTTTCATTGTCAATAGTTATCAAAAACAATAAAGAAAGATATGAGGATAGTTAGTCAGGGCTCTTTTTATGTAAGTTGTGCAGAGTTTGCAAAAGAAATTTGCGAATTTTCTAGAAAAGAAATACACCCCCTTGTTTCAGAAATGGATAAAAATGCGGAAATAGACGTTAACCTTGTGAGAAGTCTATTTCTTTCTAAAGTTATGTCCATTGAAGTTCCTGTTGAATATGGAGGGTTGGGGTATTCTTTTGCACATACAATAGCAGCTATTAAAGAGATTTCAAAGGTTGATCCAGGAATTGCCGTGTTTGTTGACGTTCATAATACATTGGTCATAGGAGCTATCAATAAATGGGGTACAGACTTACAGAAACAACATTATTTGCCTAAATTGGCAACTAATGTTGTCGGTGCATTCTCTTTGACAGAACATCATGCTGGGAGTGATGCATATTCTTTATCATGTGAAGCTCGCAAACACGGTGACGGATATATTATTTCCGGCAAAAAGCATTGGACAACCAATGCACGTGAAGCAGGATTGTTTATTCTGTTGGCAAATGTAATAGAAGACTCTTGTTCTTACCTGACTGCATTCATCATAGATGACACCAAAAGCTTAAGGATTCTTCCTTCCTCTGATAAAATGGGCATCAGAGCTTCTTCGACTTGTGACGTGGAATTAGACAATGTATTTGTGCCAAAAGAAAATATATTAGGAGGTGTCGGATTGGGAAAACGAATGATATTAGAACTTCTAACAGATGGTAGGGTCGGCATTGCTGCACAAATGTTAGGCTTGGCACAAGGAGCATTTCATATGGCGAGTGAGTACGCCCAGGTAAGAAAACAATTTGGGAAAGTGATAGCCAATTATCAAGGAATTCATTTTGAACTTGCAAGAATGGCGACACGTATTGAAGCTACTCAAGGGCTTTTGGAGAAAGCAATTAAATTAAAGTCCGAAGGTGATTTCATGAAGTATTTTAAAGTGGCTTGCATGGCAAAGCTATATTCCTCTGAAGTAGCCGAATATATTGCATCAAAGGGAATTGAAATACAGGGAGGTGAAGGATATATGAAAACATCTCCTCTTGAAAAGATGTATAGAGATGCCAAGATTGGAGCTATATACGAGGGGACTTCAAATATTCTTTTGAAAACAATTGCAAAACTTATCCTGAAAACAAAAATTTCGGATTAAATGGTCAACAGATGAGATTACAGGGAAAAAATAAGGAGTCAATTTTTTCATTCTTAGATACTCAGGCTAGAATGAAACCAGATGAAACAGCATTTGTATTGTTGGGGCAAAGATACGAGTTTGTTGATACGATTACCTACAAAGAATTATATCGTCAAAGTTGCAAAATCGCTTTTTTCCTCAATCGTGAAGCAAAAAGCAATATTGTTATACAGGTGTTTGAACAATCAATCTGTGGTGTGAAAGCTTTTTGGGGCTGTCTCCAATGTGGAAAGATCCCTTTTCCTGTGTATTATGCTGAAGGAAAAGACATAGCTAATGACTTGCGCCGTATCATAAAGATAACGAAGTCAAAGTGTATTGTGTCTAATTCTAATATAATTTATGAACTCTCAAAAGATCCGACCATAAACAACAGTGTGAACCTTTTCGCTATAGAAGAGATATTAAATAATAATGACGACATTAAATTTGATGTAAAAACGAACAACAACGATATCGCTTGTATTCTATCTTCTTCTGGAACAACAGATGTACCCAAGGCTGTTGCAATAACTAATAGAAGTATCTTCTGTAATATTGAGAGAGCGACAGAAATCTTCCATTATTCACAAGAGTCCAAGATATTGACATGGTCGCCTATACAACATGTTTTAGGCTTAACTATTCACATGATAATGGGGGTTTATCAGGGAATTCCGGTTTATCTTATTCCTTCACCTGTTTTTATGGAGGATCCACATTACTTTCTGACCCTTATACCCAAGTTTCATATTACTCATTTGGGATTTCCGAATTTTGTGTTTAAACTTCTTGTGGAGACCCAACGAGAAAATCCGGATTACCCATATGACCTATCTTCGCTAATAACGATCGTATGTGGTGGCGAGTTAGCCCATCATGATGATTTGAATAATTTTATCGAAAGCTACAAATCCTATCAGTTTAATGCAGCATCCATTGTTCCGGCATATGGAATGACAGAAACTTGTGGGGTAATCAGTGGCTACAAATCTTCTACCACTCGTTATAAAACAATAGAAAAAGAGCCTTACGGAAAAGCAATTGTTTCCAACGGAGGAATTAAAGACCGCATTAAGATCCGAATTGTAAATGAAAAGTCTGGTTTAGACTGCAAAGAAGAGGAAATTGGCGATATATACATTGCTGGTGAAATCCTATCACTTGGATATCTTTCTCCTGAAATGGTTCAGAAAATCGAGAAAGATGAAAAGTATGAGTCTTTTAATTCGGATTCGCAAAAATGGATAAATTCTGGAGATATAGGATTTATGCAAAACGATGAACTGTATATTGTTGGCAGAAAAAAAGACATAATAATTATACGTGGGCGGAAATACAATTTAGTCGAGATAGAACAACTCGTGAGGCAAGCTTTTTCGGATAAAATTCTTGTTTCTGTAGCTATGCCCACTTCCAACGATTCAGAAGAAAAACTTATTCTGTTGTTGGAGGTTCGTGAATGTGTATTGGTATCAAAAGAACTGAATGAGTCTTTAAAAGACGATATTCGTTCATTTTTAGTTAAATCAAAAGGCATTTCTCCTTATGCAATTATCCTCCTTGAACAAAACTCGTTTTCAAGGAGTAATTTGGGGAAAATCAACAGGGGTGATTGTGCAAAATTTTTTAGTAAAGCTACTTTGACATCTTCAAAGTTTGATGATGATAAAGCAGTCCTGAAAGATGACAACCATGTTCTTCTTGTGCGAAAGATAATGGAATTTGTCAACATAGAAGACGTTTCAGATTTTCAAAGTAAGAGTTTGATTTCAATAGGTCTTGATTCATTATCTATTGCAAGATATTGTTCTTTTGTAAACAATACTTTTGGAACAAACTACAATATCAGCGATTTCTTTCAGAATGATTTCACTCTTGAAAAACTCCTTTCACAGCTAAAAGGAAGAAAGTCCTTACGGCAGCAGAAAAAAGATGTTCCCTTTATTGCCCAAGTAGAAAATATGACTACAAAAATAGAATTAACGGACATCCAACACTCATATTGGATTTCTCAACAAGGAAAATATGCATTGTCGAGGAATTCGGCATTAATATACGTAGAAATAGAAAGCCAAGACAAGATAAACGTTGGTAAGCTAACCGAAGCATTGCGTAAACTTGTGTTACGTCACCCCTTGCTGATATCAACAGTCTGTGATGATGGACATTTAGTTATTCAACAGAATGACCTACCCGTAATAGAGATTCCTGTTTTTTTGATTTGCGATTTTGACAAAACCAGACAGAAATACTCTACGAAAAATTTTGATCTGAATAAGGCACCACTTTTCAGAGTGTGTTTATCGGAATCAGGCGAAAAACAAATTATTCATTTTTGCATCAGTTTACTTATTGCAGACGCTTCAAGCGTACAACTGTTGATGAGAGATTGGTTTCTCTTTTATTATGAAAGAGAAAATGAATTACCAGCCTTGAAAACCAATTTCGCCAATTATGTACACGAATTGTCAAAGCAAAAAGAAAGCCCCGAATATTTTCGTGCCAAAGAATATTACCAGAAATCAGTTGCCTCAATTTACAAAGCTCCAGAGCTATATATCCTGCAAGATCCAGCCCAGATAGAGAGCAGCAGTATCGTTCATCAGGAACATCTTTTTGACAGAGAAACAAGTGCTCGCTTGAAAACAATGGCCCAAGAAATGAATGTAACAAATACTACATTATTTTTAGCCTTCTTTTGCCGTGCGCTTTCCATTTGGAGCAAATCACCAGCATTCTCCATCATCCTAACTGTTGATGGACGCGCATTCTGTGAGCAAGTTTATAATGACGTTGTGGGAGATTTTACTTCCACACAAATCTTATCGTTGAATTGCAAAGGACATAAAATAGATGAATTGATTAAATTGATTCACGATAAAATCTGTAAAAATCTAGATTACTACCAATTCAATGGTGTCGAGATTTCACGAATTATTTCTTCGTCTGGTAACTTGACCCCCATTGTATTTACAAATGCAATAAAACCTTCGGAGAAATACCAATTTGGCAGTTATGCTTATTCATGGGGGAACAGGACTTATTCTTATTCTCAAACGCCACAAGTATGGTTGGATTGTCAAATATTTGAAGATAACAATCAATTGATTCTTGCATGGGATTATATCAAAGAAATATTTCCATGTAAAATGATGAACGATATGTTTTCTTATCTGATTTCAGAAATAATTCAGTTCGCGAATGGTAATTTGAAAAAAGAGTGTGGTAGTTTTCCCCTGCCTAAGGGACAATGGAAACTGCGCACGAACTATAATTCTACAAGTACAGAGGTTATTCCACAAATGCTCTTTTCAGGCTTTTTGAATAATGTTCGAAAAAAACCGAATAATATAGCGATTGTCCATAAAACCCGACTAATTACATACAAGGAACTCCATAATGCAGTAACCGTAATGGTAGAATTTCTAGAAGAAAAAGGCATCACCCCCGAACAAAGAATAGGTATTTATTCGTATAAAGGATGGGAGCAGGTTGTCGCTGCTTTAGCCATACAAATTATTGGTTGTGCTTATGTCGCCATAGATCCGGATTTACCACTTGTAAGACGGAATTTTATCTTGAATGATTCAAATATCTCTTTGATAATAACCTCCGAAGAACTATTTAAAGAGCTGGAAAGAGATAAATATGCCGTTATTGTTTGTAAGGCCGAATATTTGAGTAAAAAACAACGTGATGTTACATCAGAGTGTTATTGTGACATAAAAAGTCCTGCATATTTAATATATACATCTGGATCCACTGGTACGCCTAAAGGGGTAGTGATTACACATGAAAGTGCTTACAACACGATTTGTGATATTAACCGAAAGTTTGCTATTACGGAAAAAGATCGTGTTTTAGCTTTGTCTTCATTGAGTTTTGACTTGTCCGTTTATGACATCTTTGGTTTGTTGAATGCAGGAGGTGCGGTTGTGATTCCTGAACACACCCAACTAAAGAATCCAGACCATTGGAAAACTCTGATTGATAAATATCATGTGACAGTATGGAATTCAGTTCCTGCCTTAATGGAGATGTATATATTCTATTTAGGAAACGAAATGCAGAATTCAACACTTCGGCTTTGTCTTTTGAGTGGTGATTGGATTCCCGTAACTCTTCCGGCTGTATTACAAAAACTTTTTATTCATCCATTAGAGATAATCAGCTTGGGTGGTGCTACGGAGGCTTCTATTTGGTCAATATATTATCCTGTTAAACATGTTGAAAAGCACTGGAAAAGTATCCCTTATGGAATGCCATTGGCTAATCAACAATTGTATGTGCTAAATGAACAATTAGAAGACTGTCCGGAATATACAACTGGTCATATCTATATTGGAGGCTCTGGATTGGCACGCGAATATTGGAACAACAAAGCAATAACCAGCCAATTTTTTATTGAACATCCTGTAAAGAAATGCAGATTGTACAAAACTGGAGATTTAGGGCGTTTTATGCCTGAAGGTTATATAGAATTTCTGGGGCGAGAAGATTTTCAGGTTAAAATCGGAGGCTTCAGAATCGAGATTGGAGAAATTGAAAGCGTTCTAAACAGACATGAATCTGTTAGTCGTGCCATTGTTATCAAAAAGAAAGACCGCACAGGCTGTGAGAAGTTAGAGTGTTTTATTGTACCTGTCTCTCCAATCGTAAGTCAGACTGAAACAAGTTCGGGCATCATAACAAATAAGGAAGAACGGAAGAGGTTCAAACTATCCTTGCAAGGAATACGCAGGAACGCTATAGGAAAAATAAATATCGAATTAAATCGGTCTCAACATGCTCTTTATCAAAATTATGTCATGCGGGCTTCGTCAAGACGTTTTATAAAATCCCCTATAGAGTTATCATTGCTTGGTGAGTTCCTTTCCTGCATGAGTATTTGGGAGCACAGCGGATCTTTAAGGAGAAGATATGCTTCTGCTGGCAGTTCATATCCTGTACAAATTTACCTGTCTCAACACGAGAATTGTATAAGCGATTTGGAGAATAATGTTTTGTACTACTATAATCCTTTATCCCACAGTCTTAATAAAATCTCCAATCATTTCCCGGCACTGACAGATTTCCATGAAGTTGAGAATAGAGAAATATATGAAGAAGGAGGTTTCTCTGTCTTTTTGGTTGCAAACCTGAATGCGATAGAACCATTGTACGGAGAAAAGTCTTTTGATTTTTGCCTTATTGAGGCTGGCTTGATGACGCAAGTTATGGAAACCATGGGAGTAAACACAGGAATTGGAATATGCCAGATTGGCAGCTACAAAAGCCATGATTTTATAAAGAACTTCAACCTGCCCAATGAAAAATATCGGCTTGTTCATTCATTTATTGCAGGGAGAGTTGACTTTACGGATAATGCACGTTCCCTGTCAAAGTATGAGAATGACAGCAGACAGGAAGAAAGAAAAGACATTCTTACAGTATTAAAAGAATATGTTCTCTCCGAACTTCCTAGTTACATGTGTCCTTCAAACTGGCATATTTTACCTGAAATACCGCTAACACCCAATGGAAAAGTGGATTATTCCGCTATATTTCATTATGATCAAAAAAGGACGTCCTGTTCTACAGAACAAACTCCGCCACGGTTACCAATACAGCAGGAACTCTCTTTTAAAAACATTGTCGTCGATGAAATCTCGCAGATATTAGGAACAAAGGAAATAGATTTAGATGCCAACTTTTTTGAATTAGGTATTGATTCCAAAAATATTGTTAAGATATGGAGAGGCGTCACAGATAAATCTCGGTTAAAATTTCCCCTGACTTCTGTTTTTGAACATACTACGGTGCGAAAATTAGCGCAGTATCTAGAAATGCAAAAAAATAAAACAAAAAGTATATGAAAAAAGACATTGCTATAGTCGGTATGTCATGCCGGTTTCCAGACGCAGATTCAATAAATGCATATTGGGAGAATCTAAAACAAGGGAAGCAAAGTATAAAACAACTTTCAGAAGAGGAACTTGGTTTATCTGGAATTTCTGAGAATATTTACAATCAAGATAATTATGTCCGAGCAGCGTCTTATATTCGTGATATTGAGTATTTTGATGCAGGTTTCTTTAAATATTCTCCTAGAGAAGCCGCTCTTTTAGATCCTCAGCAGAGAATTATGCTGGAGCTTTCTTATGAGGCTTTAGAATCCGCAGGTTATAATGGTGAGTATGACACTCAAAATGTTGGTGTATTTATGGGTTCCGGTTACAATCAATATTTATTAAAGAACATTCTAAGAGGTCGAAGCATAGTAGATAATAGTGAAGAATTTTTCATACAGACGTCGAACGACAAGGACTATCTGTCTTCTCGGATTTCCTATAAACTGAACTTGCATGGTCCAAGTGTCAACATACAAACGGCCTGTTCAACATCTTTGGTTGCCGTCCATTTTGCCCGAAAAAGTTTACTATTGAAAGAATGTGACTGGGCTCTAGCTGGAGGTGTCACGTTAAGGCTACCCCAAAAACAAGGCTATTTTTACGAGCCGGAAATGATTACTTCCAATGACGGCAGGTGCTGTCCTTTCGACAAAGAGGCTAACGGAACAGTCTTTGGGAGTGGTGCGGGAGTTGTTGTGTTGAGAAGGTTGGAAGATGCGATAAAAGACGGAGACAATATTCTTTGTATAATAAAAGGATCTGCAATAAACAATGACGGACAAGACAAAGTAGGATATACAGCTCCGAGCCTGTCTGGTCAGCAAGCTGTTTTAAACAGTGCCATTAAGGATGCCAATATTCCTGTAAACACCATTTCTGCTGTTGAAGCACATGGGACAGGAACAAAAATGGGCGATCCTATAGAATTCGACGCATTGGCATCTGTCTTTAATGGTGTACAAAAAAAATGTGTAATTGGATCGGTAAAAGGCAATATTGGGCATTTGGAGAATGCAGCAGGTATCGCTGGACTAATAAAAATGATTCTATCTTTAAAAAATAAGACATTAGTCCCATCTGTCAATTATACTTCTCCCAATCCTTTCATAGATATTGAAAACAGTCCATTTTATATTAATACCGAAACAAAATACTGGGAAAATTCGGCTAATGATTATCCAAGAAGATGTGGTGTGAGTTCTTTCGGAATCGGAGGAACTAATGCGCATATAATTTTGGAAGAGTATGTAAGTGAATGTAAAACCTTCAAACAAATCAGTAAACAAGATTATTACCCGATAAATATTTCTGCTGATTCTAAAGAGTCGTTGTTAAAAAACAAAAAAGCTCTTTTGGAACATCTTCAGAATAATACAGACATTGAACTGTCAAAGATTTCATATACCCTAACTTGTTGCCGAAAGGCATATAAACACAGATGTAGTTATTCGTGTTCTTCCACAAAAGAACTTACAGAATTGCTAAAGAGAGAAAAAGATTTAACTTCAATTGCTGGTGATATTGAAGTTGTTTTTATGTTTCCGGGACAGGGCTCTCAGTTTGTTGGAATGGCAATCGAGTTATACGACAAAGGGGGTGTTTTCAAAGAAGAAGTGGATCGATTAATGGCTCTTTTTCAGCAACATCTTGATGTCGATCTCAGAAGTGTTTTATGGGGGTATGATAACCCCCAAAACATAAACGACACGATTTATGCCCAACCTATTCTGTTCATTATAGAGTATGCACTGGGGAAACAATTGATAGCGTATAATATTGTGCCGGATATAATGGTTGGTCATAGTATTGGAGAGTTTGCCGCTTTTTGTCTGGCTGGCATGATAAGTATTGAAGATGCCGTAATTCTTGTTAGCAGGAGAGCTTCATTAATGCATGTAATTAATAAGGGCAAGATGTACTCGGTTCATTCAGAAGAAGATTTTATAACTTCTTTGCTTCCAATAGGTTTATCCATTGCAGCAATCAATACCAAAGATTTATTAGTGGTATCCGGCAATGAAGAGGCTATGGAGAAATTTCTACAAACTGCAGATGAAAATGGAATAACCTATAGACAATTACATACATCAGCTGCTTTTCATTCTTGTTTAATGGAACCAGTCTTAGATGATTTTTATGAAACAGCCAAACAGGTAACATTCAATCCTGCAAAAATAAAAGTGGCATCTACTTTAAATGGAGAAATAATACATATAGGTCAAAGCATATCTGCTAAATATTTGGCAAATCAGATCAGGAGACCAGTTCGTTTCAAGGATGCAGTTGCTTCCATAATAGAATTAGCGCCACATGCTTTTGTTGAAGTTGGACCTGGTATTACATTAAAAACATTTATAAAACGGATAGATCACCAGATAAATGTGGTGAATCTTTTGCCAACAATGAATTCTAATCTGAACTCACAATACACTTTATTGTCTGGATTAGGCAATATCTGGAGTTGGGGAGTAAAGATAAATTGGAGAGCTTTGTTTTCTGCTGACGAAAGAAACTTTGTTTCATTGCCGACTTATCAATTTAACAGAAAAAGGTATTGGATCCAGTCTGTCGAGCAAACAGCACAACAGGCCGGAACCATATACAAGAGCACTAATGTGCAGGAAGATAATAATGATACCTCCAATATATCAAAGGAAGATTTCTTATCTGAGAAACAACGTGCACTGTTAAAGATATTCTCATCTGTTTTAGGGGTTGAAGATATCCGACTCTCAGATAATTTTTTTGAAATGGGAGGGCATTCATTGCTTGCCACAAGAATTCTGTCAAGGATTAACAAAGAGTTTTCCTGTGAAATACACCTTAAAGAATTCATGGAATATCCAACCATTAGAGCTCTTTCGGATAGAATAGAAATGTCTGACAAAGTGGATTTAAAGCTGCCGCCAATTGTGGAAGACCCAGACCACTTATATACTCCATTTCCACTTACCGAAATGCAGGAAGCACAATGGTTAGGAAGAGTTGAAGCCTTTGATACAAGTGGGGTTGCTGCACACTTGTATTTTGAGGTGGAGAATTACGACCTATGCCCATTAACAGTCTCAAGAGCATGGCAGAAACTTATTGAGCGGCACGATATGTTGAGAACCGTCATTATGGATGATGGAACACAAAAGATTCTTCCATTACCCTTGGAATATAAAATAAAAATCAATGATTTTAGCAACATGCCTATAGTGGACATGGAAGGTAAACTACAGGAAATAAGAGCTAAAATGGACAGTGTAGTGCGTCCTATTGACCAATGGCCATTATTTGAAGTACAATGTTCCATTTTACCACAAAACAGAATAAGGATACATTTCAGTTTAGATTTGATCATCTGTGATGTAGCAAGTTTACGAATTCTGATGAAAGAATGGGCTTTACTTTATTCGAATATGGAATGTGAGCTTCCATCAATAGACCTAAAGTTCAGAGACTATGTTCTTGCGGAAAAGAAAATTAGAGATTGCGATGTATATAAAACATCTGAAGCTTATTGGGACAAACGTATAAAGACTTTATCTGGTAGGCCAGAATTACCTTTGAAGAAAGCAGACCTATCGGAAGCCCTACATTACAAACGACTCAGCTATACCATAGAAACAACGTTATGGGAAAAGCTAAAAGAGATTTGTGGGAGAAAAAAAATTTCGCCTTCGATGGTTTTATTAGCTGGATTTAGTGAAATACTTGCCTGTTGGAGTCAAAACAAGCGTTTTTGCATTAACACTACCATAATCAACAGACATCCCCTTCATCCGCACGTAAATCGACTGGTCGGTGAATTTGCTTCTTTTGCTCCCATTGAGGCTAATTTTATACATAATACCGATTTTGAATCACTTGTCTTAAATTTGCAACAAGAGAATTGGAATAATCTAGAGAATAGATATGTACACGGGACAACCATTTTACGGAAAATAGCAAAAGAACGAGGAAATACCATCGGCTCCGTTCTACCTATTGTTTTCACTAGTACTATTGTACACGACGCCAGTGGAGAAAATCTTTTCCATGAAGTGTTTGGAGATTACAATTATGTCTTATCTCAAACGCCACAAGTATGGCTTGATCATGCAGTCTTTGAGAATATTCATGGATTGATGCTTAGCTGGCATTTTATTGACAATATTTTTGAAACAGGTGTTATTGACGAAATGTTCAATGCCTATATAAAGTTGATATTATCGTTATGTGAGCAAACAATAGATTGGAATCATCATTATTACGATCTGATTCCATGCAGTCATTTGCAAGCCATAAAGAAGTATAACACAACTAATAAACCTATTTGCGCAACAACACTTCACCAACTATTCTTTAATTCTTGCAAGGACTTTGGAGGGAAAGTGGCTATTATATCCAAAGAAAAGCAGATTAGTTATGATAAGTTGCGTGAATTGGTTTTGTTTCACTCTTCGACAATTAAAGAGAAAAATATTGAAAAAGAGAAACCTGTTGTTGTGTTAATGGAGAAAGGATGGGAACAGGTCGTAGCCGTGTTGTCCATTCTGAATGCTGGATATGCATATCTTCCATTAACAATAGAAACTCCTGTTGAAAGGGTTAAGTATGTTATCAACGAAACAGAATGCAGACTAATAATCTCAAAACCAAAACATCGTGAATTGTTGGAGAATTATCAGGGAGTGGATATCATCCATGTAGAAGATTTGGATATTGATCTTTCAATGATTAATTTACCAACAGACAAAGCTTCACCAAGCGATACTGCCTACATTATCTATACATCGGGTTCTACAGGAAAGCCCAAAGGAGTTGTGATTTCTCACAAAGGAGCTGTAAATACGATTCTCGATATTAATGATCGATTTAAAATAAAATCCTCGGATAGTATTCTTGCTTTGTCTGAATTAAGCTTTGACCTATCAGTCTATGATATATTTGGTATGCTTGCTGTAGGGGGAACTATTGTAATGCCTGAATCTCGAATGGCCAAAGATCCTGAAAGTTGGCATAAACTTGTAACGGAACATAATATATCAATTTGGAATACAGTTCCTGCTCTAATGGAAATGTATGCTGAATATGTGACCAATATATTTGAATCAAACAATATTTGTATTAGGCTTGCACTTTTGAGTGGAGACTGGATTTCCTTGTCTTTACCGAAAAAATTAAAAGCTCTTAACCCTCAAATGGAAATCATGAGTTTAGGAGGTGCCACAGAAGCCTCTATTTGGTCGATTTATTTCCCGATAAATCGTGTTTGCAAAGAATGGCAAAGTATTCCATATGGAAAACCTCTAGCCAATCAAACAATTCTAATATTAGATGATTTATTAAAGCCTTGTCCAATATACGCTACAGGAAATATTTATATCGGGGGATTAGGGGTAGCCAATGGTTATTACAAAGACAAAGAAAAAACTGAAGGAGCTTTTCTTAAACTAAAAGGAAGTAATGATGTGATATATAAGACTGGTGATCTTGGACGGATGTTGCCTGATAGAAATGTTGAATTTCTCGGTAGAGCTGATTCTCAGGTAAAAATTGGCGGCTATAGAATTGAACTTGGAGAAATAGAGTCATGTATGTCCGCTATGAAAGGGGTGAAAGCGTGTGTCGTAGTTTTGACCAAACCCAAAAGAAAGATCAGGGCTTTTGTGCAATTGGATGATAAAGAAAGACTTACGACAAATGAAATTCAAGAAAAGCTAAGCCTTGTTCTTCCTCACTATATGATTCCGCAAGAAATCTCTGTTGTGTCAACATTCCCATTAACATCCAACGGAAAGATTGATCGCAAATGTTTATCAGAAAAAACACCTTCATATAATAACAATGAAAATGGAATATCAGTTAATAACACAGATATAGATAAATACGATATTATAATTGATGTTTTTGCAGAGATGCTGGGATCCGACAAGTCTATGATAGACATCAATCAGAATTTCTTTTCGATGGGTGGTGATTCAATATTAGGAGTGAAAATTATATCTAAGTTGAAGCAACATGGAATAATATTATCTCCCAGAATGATTTTTGAACATCCAACGATTAGGGATTTAATGGAAGCATATGTGGCAAGTAATGACGAAAAGATCATGCCAAGCAACACAATGCAATTATCCGCATATCAACAAATTCTGATAGACAAATATGGAGACGAGATATTTGCCCAAAACCACGTAGTCTTATTAGAGTTGAAAGGACAAATAGAACCAGAAAGATTGGATCAAGGGGTGTCCACACTGTGCCCATTGTTTGATACTTTAAAGGGAAAACTTTTTAAAAGCAAAGATAAATGGGAATTACATGTTATTCCTAACTGTAGCTATGAAATTGATTTTGTAGATAAAATACCAGAAAATACGTCATTCGAAGATTATATAGAATCTATAACCAACGAATTTATTCGTGATTTTTACTCCGGTGAAACTCCATTGTTAAGGATTTGTCTGTTAAAACATAAAAATAAAAGTTATTTGCTGGTTGTATCCAACAAATTAATATTGGATTTGTATTCAGTTGATTTGCTACTTAAACTTTTATTTAACAACATGTACTATGGCACGGGGATTTCTAAGGAAATAACAGAACGGATTGCATCTTTAAATGACATTGCAAGCCTTTATAAATCGTATGATACTTTGCAAGATACCAGATTTGTACCAAAATTTCCAATAAAGAAACTGAACATTCCTTTCTCGTTAAGAATGAGAGAAATATGTTTGCGTAAAATAGAAGACACTGAAATCATTGCTCTTTTGATAAGATGTGCGGTCTCATGCCTAAAACTCACAAATGATAATCAGGGAAGTGTCAGATATACAATCCCAAGAGATTACGAAAATCTTTTAGAACATTCTTTAGAGGGAACTTGTGGCAATTTTCTTATGACAAATACACTGCCAGTACGATTAAACGATTTATCCGTTAATCTTAGTGAGTTGAAGAAAATAATCTTCACCCAATCAATCGATTTAGATATGCAAGGAGCAGCAAATATTCATACACCCGAAAATGTGCCCAGCATAGAAATTGTGTATTATGGTAATATAATAAGTCGTGATACACAGTATTATAACATTATCAATCTGAGAAATAGTTCTTTGAAATCTCATTCAGAAGTTACTATTGAGGCTTTTGTTCTAAATGATCAGTTAGACATCTCAATTTTTATTGAAGAAAACGCAACTTTTTCAGGTGAGATACAAAAGCGTTTTGAAAAAATCCTACTCGAAGAGTTTGAGAGCTTAAAGAAAAAGAGTGCTGTAGAGGCTAGTGATTTCAACAGATTGAAAATCTCCAAAGAGGATTTGAATGAATTAATCTTCAAAATAAGTTCATATAATGAAAAGGACAATAAATGATAAAATAGAAGATATCCTGAATACCACATCAATGCAACAGTGGTATTACAATCTTTATAAAAAGATAAAGGATACGAAGAGTCTAATGATGGATTTAGAGTTCGAGTTTTCTGGGATTGTTGATTTGGACATATTAACGGAATCATGGCGATTGGTTTTGGGGAAATACCCCATGTTGAGAACGGTATTCTACGAGACAAAGAATCATGAACTATTCCAAGTAATCTACAAGGACTGTTACGTTGAAATTGATTCAGTAAACTGGAAAGGGATGACTGCTTGTCGTCTAGAAGCCTTAAGTAGAAATTTGAGAATCAAACAGGAAAAACAGCGTGTTGATTTACACGTTGCTCCCCTGATTAAATTTTATCTTATCCAAAAGGCTTCGAATGAATTCAGCTTTCGATGGCATTTTCCCATCTTGCTTATGGACGGATGGAATATTCCTATCCTATACAAAGATTTAATAAATTATTACTCAGCGATTTATAATGGAAAAAATCCAGGAGTAATTTTGGAGTCAAGTTCAATGAAACATTATATCCTCTATCAAAGAGACAGAGATAAAAGTGAGGATAAAATCTTTTGGAAAAATTATTTATCCTCATCGGATAATCTTATTTTACCAAAGCAAAAAGAATGTCATTTTGTTGACTTGCAAAAGATAGAGATAAATCTATCAGATATGGAGCATAAAATCCGAGAAAATGCGAAAGAAATAGGTGTAAGCCTTAATTGTGTTTTTCAATTAAGCTATATGCTAGCGTTGGCACAATTACAAAACAAGAAACAGATATATAGTCGAACAACTGTAGCAGATCGACCATTGACTATAAAAAACATCCACAATAAAGTTGGATTATATATCAATGAGATCCCAATAAAACTGGAGATAGGAGAACAATCCTTTGTAGATATGGCGAAACAACTACAAAATGACTTAAATCAAGTCTTTTCTCATGTATCTTCTTCTTTGGAGGAAATATCTTCTTTTGTTGGGAATCGCAATCTTCTAGAAATAGATAATACAATAACATTTGAAAATATGCCGATGGAAGAAATAGACTATTCATCATTACCTTTTAGTTTATCAAAAACGAATTTTATCAATCATCCTTATGGCAAAATCCATATTTTTATTTGGCCAAATAAAAATATGAATATCAAACTACTTTATGATGCCAAAACATATTCAGTCAAGGAAATGCTGGCGTTAGGAAACAAAATTAAAAATACACTAATTTCATGCATTAACAAGTAAATAAAATGAGAAATATAAATAAAGAAAAAAGTCGGAAAATGAGGGAAAAATGGTTGTATATCCCTAATCCACAGCTTACCGTAAAAAACAGAGTTTTCTGTTTACATTATGCTGCTGTCTCTGCTGAGGTTTATCATAACTGGTGCTTTTTATTTGATAAAGGAACAGAGGTTTGTTGTGTTCAGTTGCCTGGAAGATCCACGCGAAGTGATGAAACAAGAATCACCGTTATGGAAGAGCTGGTATCCTTAATTGCAGAAGTCATACTTTCATATAATGATGTGCCCTATGTAATATTTGGTCATTGCATGGGTGGGTTTATAACATATGAGATTGTACGGTATATTGTTCAAAAAAAGGGGAAATTGCCCATCGCTATCTTTATTTCAGGAGAAAATCCACCACATCTTCCTTATAGAAGAGATCTTCATACTTTGTCTAATGAAGACCTCCTTCAAGAATTAAAGTCAATTAATTTTACTCCAGAGAATTTCTGTTTCACAGAAGAAACTATCTTGGAAATGCTCCCCGTTATAAAAGGAGATTTTCAGCTCGTTGATGATTGGTTTTTCAACCCTGAAAATTCGCAGATCCCTATTCCGATTCATGTCTATGGTGGGGATGAGGACGAGTTTGTAACCGAAAGAAATATCCAAGAATGGGAGAGATATACAACAAATGATTTTAAATATCGCATGCTTAGCGGAAATCATTTCTTTATAAAATCAGAAATCTCAAGAAGTGAGATAATAAATGATATAAGAAGAGTTTTAAATGAAAAAGATTTGAGGGAAACAAATGAAAATAGTGCGAAATAAAGAGTATGCATTGATATGTTTACCATATGCAGGTGGATCTTCAACCTATTACAACAGATGGAGACATTTTTTGCCTTCCAACATAGAAATGTGCATGTATGAGTTAGCAGGAAGAGGAACTAGAGCCTCTGAACCTATAACCTACACAAATCTTGATGACATTACGACAGATCTGTTCTCTCAAATGGATGCTGACAACTTATTTTACAGGTCATATTATTTATTTGGGCACAGTCTGGGGGCGCTAATAGCAATAAAATTGTGTGATTTAATACGAAAAGAAAAGAAAACACTTCCTATTCATCTCTTTGTTTCAGGAGAAGGGGCTCCTATTCATACAAGAGATCATAAAAAGATTCATGCGCTAAATGATCAGGAATTTATTCTTGAGCTTAAAAAATTAGGTGGAATAACAGATGATTTTTTTCTCTTTCCTGAATTGCAAGAATACTATTTGCCTATTCTTAGAAATGATTTAAAAATAGCAGAGACCGCTGTCTTTAATACAATCACACCGTTTGATTTTAATTTGACTGTATTAATGGGGAAAGAAGATATTTGGTCATCTAATCAAGTATTTAAATGGAGTGACTACACGAATGGTATTTGTAGCTTTCATTTTTTTCAAGGTGGTCACTTTTATTTATCAAATTATGGGAGAGAAATAACTCATATAATAAGTCATTGCCTATGAAAGAAGGGTGTATTTGGGTATTCTTTATGTATATGGATGAGAAGTTAATGGTACATTCTGATTATCACACAAAACTCACTTTGTCTATACAAGATGTACTAAGAATCGAAAGGATACAAAAAGAAATTGATAAAGCAAGGTCTTTTCTTGGAAGATATCTCTTGCAATATGCATTGTCAAAACTATACGTTTCTCAAAATGTAATATCTGAAATAGAATGGGATAAGTACCATAAGCCATTTATAAAATCGATAGTTCCATTACAATTTAACATTTCCCACTCTGAACAATGCATTGCTTGTGCAGTTGCTTTGCATAGCGTTGGTCTAGATGTTGAAAAAATCAATCATTCCTTTCTTTTAGAAATAGATGAATTGAGTGATTTTTTCTCTTGCTCTGAAATCAAACATATAAAAGAATCTCCAGATTCATGTATGACTTTTTTCAAAATGTGGACATTGAAAGAAAGTGTTTTGAAAGCAAAAGGAACAGGTTTTAGATTTCCTCCAAACGAAATAGATATACTCAATAATCCGGTAGAGATACTAGATGAAAAATATTACACTTACCAGAAAATATTGAATGAATATTCATGCTCCGTAGCAACTACTCTCCCTATTGAAAACATTCATTTTGAAAGAGTTTACTTATAATAATAAAACGAATAAAATGAATAATAGATTCAAACAAAAAATCAAGCCTCTCGATGAGGAACGGGAGAGTCGTAGCCTGCTCTCCAATGCGGTGGTCATACTGCATCTTGTTTTCGGCACACTGCCCCTATTGCTCGTGGTGTGGGCAGTGGACAGGCTGATGAGCGGAACGCTCACTTCTACAATGATTTGGATTGTCGGGGCGGCGATGGTGTTGTTCACCCTGTTTCGCGGCATGTTCTACGGAATGGCGATCCGGCGGGCGCACCGCTCGGCTTACAACGCCCTCACACGGCTGAGGTTGCGTATCGTGAACCACTTGCAAAAGTTGCCGCTCAGCTTCTTTCAGGAACGGAAGGTGGGCGATTTGGTGAACATTATCAACCACGACGTAGAGCAAATCGAGATTTATCTGGCACACGGACTGCCCGAAATCCTCTCGGCAACGCTTTTCCCAACCTTACTCTGGGGAATTGTCATGGTATTGGACTGGCGGCTGGGGCTGTCACTCGTATCGCTTCTTCCGCTGGCGTTTCTTTTGCAGGTGGCAGTCAAAACGCTTTGGGGCAAGAGCTTTCGCCACTTTATGGAAAGTACGCAAAAAATGTCGGAAGATCTTTTGGAATATGTGGCTACAATACCGGTCGTCAAGGCATTCAGCCACGAAGAGACCCGAACAGAGCGAGTTCTTGGTGGTATGCGCGACTATATCCGTTGGGTGAAGCGGAGTATGTTCAGCGTTACCGTACCGATGACACTCATAACGATGTTTCTGGAGGGCGGTATCGTGATGATGACGCTTGTCGGTCTATGGCTGATGAGTTCGGGCGAACTGACCGTGACACGTTTCATCCTTGCCCTGATACTGGGCGGACTGTTCTCGTCCGCCTTTGCTAAGTTGGCTACGTTCCAGCACTTCAAGATTGTCTATGGTCAGTCGTTGGCGAGGGTTCAGTCTATTACCGAAGTACCCGCAAAGGATACGGCAGACAGGGATACGGATGCTATGCAGACCGATGTCAGTTTCGCACACGTGACATTTGCCTACCCGAATGAGAAAGACAGTGCGTTGCATGATGTCAATCTGCAATTTCCCAAGGGCAGCCATACGGCTATTGTGGGCGAATCGGGGTCAGGCAAAAGCACATTGGCAAGTCTAATGATGGGTTTCTGGGAACCGCAGTCGGGAATCGTTCGACTTGGCAGCGAGAACCTTACGGAACTCTCCGAACGTAACATTGCCGATTTCTTTTCTATGGTGCAGCAGGAGGTGTTCCTTTTCAATACGAGCATTCGGGACAATATCCGTATCGGCAAACCCTCCGCCACACAAGAGGAGATGGAAACAGCGGCGCGAAGGGCACGCATACACGACTTTATCATGGGGCTACCAAATGGTTACGATACGTTGGCAGGCGAAGCGGGCGTAAAATTCTCTGGCGGAGAGAAGCAGCGCATTTCCATTGCACGGATGTTGCTCAAAGACTCGCCGATTGTCATTCTCGACGAAGCCACTGCTGCCTTGGACGGGGAGAACGAGAAACTCATTCAAGAAGCTCTTGATGAATTGCAGCGTAACAAGACCGTCATCACCATCGCCCACCGTCTCAACACCATTCAGGAGATGGAACGTATTGTCGTGATGGATAAGGGAAAGGTCGTGGCGACGGGAACACACGGAGAATTGATGGACAACTGCCCACTATATCGCAATATGACGGAAACACAGGAACGGGTAAGCAAATGGCAACTGAAAGAGGAGGAGGTATAAACAATGATACGCAGTATATTGAATGAATTGACCGCTCGCGGGGTGCGGCATCTGATAATCTCCGCACTGTTTTTTGTGATTTATGCCCTCTGTGGCACAGCGATTATGCTTACCGTCCTGTTCCTTATCGACCGCTATATATCGGATGAAAGCGTTTCGCTCGTTTCGGCAGCGTGGATACTCGGTGGTCTGCTGATTTTGAAAACCATATCCAATGCCGTAGCCGATATAAGCAAGCACTTTGCCGGCTTCGATCTGGTGGAGCGCATCCGTGAGAAGATCATCTTGAAACTGAAAATGTTCTCGCTCGGTTTCTATACTAATGAGCGTCTGGGCGAGATAAGCACCGTCATTCACAAAGACGTGGACAATATGGAAATGGTGGTGGGGCACCTTTGGACACGGATGTCCGCCGACTTCATCGTGGCTCTAATACTTGGTATTGGACTGTTCTGTGTGGACTGGCGCATGGGATTGACGATGACTGCCATCCTTCCCGTTGCCCTTTTCTCTCTATATCAGGGCATCCGCTCGGGAATGAAAGCACAGCAGGAGGCACAAGACGGTTTGGCGGATATGGTCAGCCTTTTCGTGGAATATGTCAAGGGCATACCCGTACTGAAAATATTCGGAGAAAAAGGAATATTCCGTGACAGGCTCGACCGTTCTGTCAGCGAGTTTGGGGAAAGCAGCAAGAAGACTTCTCGTTTAGCAGCTGTGAGTGTGGGTAGATACACCTTTCTGATAGAATTGGCTTTCGCTCTGATGGCAACGCTCGGTCTTTGGTGGACTTGGCATGGTGAAACTTCCCTTTTTGTTTATCTGATGTTCATCATCGTATCCAAGGAGTTCTACAAACCTTTTGTCAATATGGAGAGCCACTGGCTGAACTACATCAAGGTAAAGGACAGTTACGGACGCATTTCTCGTTTGTTGGACGCTCCTGTTATCGTCAATCCCGACCAACCTAAAACGGCGGAACATTTCGACCTCTCGTTTGATGGTGTCGGTTTCCACTATGAAAAAGAGGGCTTTGAGATGAAAGACCTCACGTTCAACGTACCCGAACGGACGGTAACGGCGCTTGTCGGCTCGTCAGGCTCCGGCAAGACCACCATTACCAATCTGTTGCTCCGCTTTTGGGAACCGCAGGCTGGCTGTATCCGTATCGGAGGCGTGGAGATTCGGGAAATGGACTATGATTACCTGCTTAGTAAAATCAGTGTCGTGATGCAGAATGTCATCCTCTTCTCCGATACTATTTCCAATAATATCAAGGTGGGCAACCGCGATGCCACGCAGGAAGAAATCGAGGAAGCCGCACGTCGGGCGATGATACACGACTTCATCGTCAGTCTGCCCGATGGTTACGAAACGAAAATCGGAGAGAACGGCTTGGGACTTTCGGGCGGACAGAAACAACGTCTCTCCATCGCTCGCGCCTTCCTCAAGGATGCTCCGATCCTCCTTTTAGACGAGATAACGAGCAATGTCGATCCCGTCAATGAGTACAAAATACAGCAAGCAATGTCTGCGCTTATCCGAAACCGCACGGTCTTGGTCATTGCCCACCATTTGCAAACCATCCGCAATGCCCACCAGATTATCGTGATGGACAAGGGACTGCTTATGGAGAAGGGTATGCATGCCGAACTCGAAGCTAAAGGAGGATTGTACTGTAACTTGTTGAAGATGCAATAAACTGAAAGAGATAAAGAATGTAGAGGTATGACTTTGAGTCGTACCTCTTTTTTTGCCACTTCTATCCATATCGAAGCCACAAGTACGCAGTTATCTCAAACCTCTAACATACACTGTTTCTTTGGTTTACCTTTGTCCGTGCACCGCTGTTGGTGCCATTAAAGACATTGTAATATGGACGAAAAAATCAAAGACCAGGAAGTCCTTTTGGTCAAGGAACAGAAGACCGAGAGCCTCCGAGCCGTAGCCGGAGCAGATGAAAAAGACGGGCTGAAAACCGTTCCGCCCACCGCCGAGCATGAACAGAGTTTCCTGAAGTTCGACAAGCACGGTAATGCCTTGGAGAACTTCCTCTCCAACTTCATGCGGCAGTTCAAGAACCCCACACAATTCCACTTCTTCAAAGTCCCTTTCGAGGGTGTTGTTGCCAGTGCACGGGTTCTCTCCGAGATGCTCAAAGCGCCGGATGTCCCCTCCAATAAGGAGATGCTGGACTCCGCCCGTGTCAATCCTTCGGATTATGCAGGAGGGCAGAAACAGTCCTTCCAAGGCATTGACCCCGACAGGGTAAAGTGGGAGCAGTTCGAACAGATTGGCGTAAGCCGTGAGAGCCTCGAAAAGGGCAAGCATCTTGATGACTTGCTTCAATACCGCAAGACTCCGCTTATTCCCATCTCTATCAAAATCGGAGAAGTTTCCCTCTATACCGATGCCCGTCTTTCCCTGAAAGCCTCTGGAGACGGAACATTCATTCCCGTTGTCCATGCCATCCGCAAGGAGCCTCAATTGGAGCGTGAGTTCTTCGGGCATACCTTTACCAATGAGGACAAGAAAGCCCTCAAAGAAACGGGCAACCTCGGTCGTACCGTGGAACTGACCTTCCCCGGCAAAAATGAGCCGACCCGCAGCTTCGTGAGCATCGACCGCCTGACCAACGACATCATCGCTCTGAGTGCCGATAGGGTACGCATCCCCGATGAAATCAAGGGCGTGAAGCTGAACGACGGGCAGAAAAAAGAACTCTCGGAAGGCAGAAGCATCTATGTGGAAGGTATGACCTCCCAAACGGGAAAGCATTTCAATGCCAACCTTCAATTCAATGCCGACAAGCGGTCGATTGAATTTCGTTTCGGCTCTCCCAAGCAGGGACAACGACAAAGACAAGCCCCCGAAGGGCAGGAACAGACAGAGCAGAAAGAATTGCGTGTCCCCAAGAAGATGCTGGGACGCGACATCTCTCCCGAAGAGCAGGCGAAGCTCAAAGCAGGTCAGACGGTCTATATGACCGGGCTTATCGACAAGAAGGGAGAGCCTTTCAATGCCTACGTGCGCCCGAACTTCGAGAAGAACAAGTTCGACTTCCTCAAATGGAATCCCGACAAGTCCCAAGCCAAAGAAGTCATTCCTGACAATGCTTCCCGCACGCAGGTCGCCGTCAATTCCGAAGGCAAGACCAACGAGGCTACCAAGCATGTAAAGGAGTCGCTCAAGCAGGGACAGACAGAGCCTACCGCCGGGCAGGAACAAAAGCAAGAAGAGAAGAAACGTTCCAAGGGAATGAAAATGTAATCCGCCACCACTAACATCCAAAAAGTAAGAACAAATGAAAGTCATCATAGCAGAAAAACCGAGCGTAGCCCGTGAAATCGCCCGTGTCGTTCGGGCAACCAACAAGAAGAACGGTTATATCGAAGGAGGCGGCTATGCCGTCACGTGGGCATTGGGACACCTGATAACGGCAGCCATGCCCGAAGCCTACGGCATCAAGAGTTTCCGCAAAGAGAACCTGCCGATCCTTCCTCCCGTCTTTACCCTTATTCCCCGTCAGATTAAGGAAGGTAAGGGCTATAAAGCCGATGCTGCGGCAGTCGCCCAATTGAAAATCATTGAAAAACTCTTCCGGGAATGCGAGGGCATTATCGTCGCCACCGATGCAGGACGGGAAGGTGAGTTGATCTTCAGGTTCATCTATGAGTATCTCGGCATCGCCAAACCCTTCGACCGCTTATGGATCAGCTCACTCACGGACAAAGCCATCAAAGAGGGACTTGCCCATCTGCAAAGCGGAGCGGCGTATGACAATCTCTATTATGCCGCCCGTGCCCGCAGCGAAGCCGACTGGCTGGTGGGCATCAATGCCACCCAAGCCATATCCATTGCAGCAGGACGAGGCACTTACTCTTTGGGCAGGGTACAGACCCCGACCCTCTGTATGGTCTGCTCCCGTTTCTTGGAGAACAAGAAGTTCGAGCCACAGTCTTTCTGGCAACTCAGCCTTGCCGTAAAGGAGGGTGATGAGAGTTTCCGTTTCTCCTCTACCGACCGTTGGTTCGACAAGGCAGAAGCCACTGCCCTGTATGATAAACTCAAACAGGCTCCTTATGCCACTGTAGAAACGATTGTGCGCAAGGAAACCAGACAAGAGCCACCGCTTCTGTATGACTTGACCACCTTGCAGAAAGAAGCGAACAGCCGATACGGATACACGGCAGAACAGACCATTTCCTTGGCTCAGAAACTCTACGAAAAGGCATACATTACCTACCCACGCACGGGCAGCCGACATATTCCCGAAGATGTCTTTGCCGAAATTCCCACCTTGATTGCCTTTTTGTACGACCATCCTATCTGGGGGATTCATGCCCGCCAACTGACCGAACTCAATGTGCATTCGGTGGACAGCAAGAAAGTGACCGACCACCACGCCCTGCTCATTACGGGCAAGAAGCCGATAGACATGTTCGGAGAGGAAGTAGTCATCTACGATATGATAGTCGGACGTATGTTCGAAGCCTTCTCCGCCCGTTGCGTGAAGGATGTCAGCACGGTTACTGCCACCTGCGAGGAGGTGAAGTTCATTCTCAAAGGAGAATTCATCAAGGAAGAGGGATGGCGTGCCATCATCAAAAACAGCAAGAAGAAAGACAAGGAACAGCTGGAAGCCGAAGAGCGGGAAAGCCGGGAGAATGGAGAAGGCATCATCATCCCCCAATGGGAGGAAGGCGGACAGCTTCCGCTCTGTGCCTGTTCGCTGGCACAAGGAACGACCAAGCCCAAGCCCCTGCACACGGAAAGTTCGCTGTTGGCAGCTATGGAGACGGCAGGTAAGGAATTGGAGGACGAGGAATTGCGTGCGCAGCTCAAAGATTGCGGTATCGGCACACCCGCAACCCGTGCCGCCATCATCGAAACCCTCTTTGCCCGTGAATACATGGTGCGCCAAAAGAAGTCGCTCGTCCCTACGGAGAAAGGACTTGCCGTCTATTCCATCGTCCGGGAGATGAAAATAGGCAATGCCGAAATGACCGGACAATGGGAAGCAGACTTGGCGAAAATCGAACGGGGAGAATTAAAAGAGCGGGACTTCCGCAAGGGCATCGAAAGCTATGCCACACAGATTACCGACGAACTGCTCTCCTCCAAAATCCTCTTCCCCAAGAAACAGAGCGACATCCATTGCCCCAAATGCGGCAAAGGCTCATTGCTCTTCTATCCCCGATGTGCCAAATGTTCCGATCCCGATTGCGGTCTGATGCTTTTCCGCAGTGTGGCAGGCAAAAACCTCACGGACGAGCAACTGACGCAGTTGGCGGTGAACGGGGAGACTAGCATCATCAAGGGCTTTACCTCCAAAACGGGCAAGAGCTTCGAGGCTTCTCTTTCGTTGGACGGGGACTTCAAAACGGTCTTTGTCTTCCCCGAACGCAAGAAACTGGGTAAATCCCGAAGGTAAGTCCCCGTAATTTGCTAATTTTGCCACTGAATGATGCAGTCATAAACAATCATCTTGTTTTTACTGCGGATTTTAGTGGTGGCACTCGGCGGGGACGTCGAGTGCCTTTACATTATATACCTCACTAAAATCACAGATATGACAGCCATTCATTTTTCCTATTACGAGCTATCCCTGCTCTCTTTTCTTCGGGAAAGCCATCCCGAGAAAGCTGATGACATCCCTTTTATCAAGGAACGTGCGGCAGCCGCTTCCGAAGCCTATACGGAAGCATTCGATGCGGGTCTTCCCATAACCGAATGTATCGGCATTGCCAATAAGACACTCTATGCGGGTCTGCACTTTTCCCGCCACGATTCCATTTCTTCCGTTCTTTGGAATGAGTTCTCTGCCGAAGTATCGCTTGAAGCGGTCAGAGAGACCGCTATCCGCCTGCGCCCGCTTTTGGAAGAGGTTTTTGCCAAGTATCCGATTTCGGACGAGTTCGCCTATATGCCCGAATACAACTCCCTCTATACGGAGATTACGGGTTTTGTCCAACTAAAACTCGAAGAAGATGGCAAGCTATAACAAGAAGGAGCATCTAAGGGCGAACATAGAAGCCATCAAGACGGTCTTTGCCCTGCATCAGGAACAGCGCACGGCGACACCCGAAGAGCGCACGGTATTGGAAGCCTATACGGGCTTCGGCGCATTGAAGTGTATCCTCTCTCCTGCCAACACGATGGAGGACATCGCCCGATGGAACAAGTCGGAGTTGGAGCTATTCCCCTTGGTGATGGAACTGCATCGCACCATTCGTGACAACACCTCCTCCGAATCGCAATACAAGAGCTATATGCAGAGCCTGAAAAACTCCGTGATGACCGCTTTCTATACTCCTGCGCCCGTAGTACGGGAGATTGCCACTTCCTTACGGGAGGCAGGCATCGTCCCCAAACGCATCCTTGACCCTTCGGCGGGAATGGGCGAGTTCATCCGCTCTTTTGACGGCATTGCAGCCGAAGGGCATACGACTTTCGGTTTTGAAAAAGATATTCTCACAGGACAGATGCTCTCCGCCCTGTATCCCGAAGACAAGATACGCATCCGGGGCTTCGAGGAAATCGAATCCAAACTCAACGGTTCTTTCGATGTGGTCAGCAGCAACATCCCTTTCGGAGATGTGGCCGTCTTCGACCCTGTTTTCAGCAAGACGGCAGAACCTGCCCGAAAGGTCGCCCGCATGTCCCTGCACAATTACTTCTTCGTCAAGGGGGTGGATATGCTCCGTGAAGGCGGTGTGTTGGCATTCATCACCTCGCAAGGTGTTATGAACGCCCCGACGAACGAACCGGTACGGGAGTGGCTGATGAACCATACCCGCCTTGTCTCGGCAGTCCGTCTGCCCAACAATCTCTTCTCGGAAAATGCAGGGACGGAAGTGGGCAGTGACCTTATCGTCCTGCAAAAGCAGAGTGGGAAAAAGGAACTGACCGAAGAAGAACAGCGTTTCATCAAGAGCGAGAAACGCCCCAGCGGAGTACTGTTCAACACCTATCTGCGGAGTATGTCACAAATCGTACATACCGAGTGGAAGCAGGACACCGACCCTTACGGCAAGCCCGCCATCCTGTTCCATCACGAGGGTGGAGCGGAAGGCATCGCCACCGATATGGGAAAAATCCTGCGGGCGGATTTAGCCAAACGCTTGGATATGGCGTTGTATCAAAAGCACCTCTTTATTCAGGAGCAACCCAAAAATTCCGTCTCCGTTCCTCCTGAAGTCAAGCAGCAAAAAGCAACGCTTATGCCTGCTGCTTCGAAAGAAGAGCAACCGCACCAAGAAGTGGGGCAACCGAGAGAGGAACAGCCGACGGAGCAATCCCGAAGCAGTGTCGCTCCACAGGTACAACTGCTCGACCTTTTCGGCAATGTTATCCCGGAAGAAAAGCCCAAACGTAAAGCTGCCACAAAACAGAAGCCTGTCGCTTCACCTCCCCCTTTTTCCGAGGCTTCTCAAAGCGGCGAGACGGCACACGGACTGGAAGACACGAACGAGTTGTGGTGGCAGCAGGACAAGGAGAAAGGTATGCAGCTGCGTCCCTATGAGGGCTTATGGCATGAACACCTCAGAGAAGGCTCTTTGTTTGCCTCGGACTTTCAAGTAGGAATGCTTGTCCGTGATATGGAGGACAACCGCATGTTCCAGCCCATAGACCTCCCGTTCCAAGAACGACAGAAAATGTTGCTCTACATAGACCTGCGGGATGCCTACCACGCCCTCTATGATTATGAAGCGGAACGCAAGGTGGCGAATGAATCCCTGCGACAGAACCTCAATGAACTGTACGACCGTTTCGTGCGGCAGTACGGACATTTGAACGACCGCAAGAACCTCGAGCAGATCCTGATGGATGCCGGTGGCAGGGAAATACTCTTCTTGGAACGGAAGGTGGATAAAGAAACGCTCAAAGCCGATATTTTCCATCAGCCCGTTTCTTTCAGCCTGCATGAAGTGACAGAGGTGGGCAATGCCCAAGAGGCGCTCTCGGCTTCACTCAATAAATTCGGATCGGTAGACATCGAGTATATGCTCTCTTTGCTCCCCGACACTTCCGAAGAAGAGATGCTTTCCGAATTGCACGGTAGGATTTACTACAATCCCTTGGAGGGAGAATATGAAATTGCCGAGAAATTCATATCGGGCAATGTGGTTGCCGCTTCGGAGCGTATCGGACAATATCTCTTGGAGCATCCAGAAGACACAAGGGCGCAAGCCTCCTTGCAGGCACTGAAAGATGCCATCCCCGAACCGATTCCTTTCGTGGATTTGGATTTCAATTTCGGGGAGCGATGGATTCCCGTAAATCTCTACTCAGACTATGCCTCGTACCTCTTCGACACGGAGGTGATTATACGCTACAATTCAAGTGCGGACGAATACTCTGTGGAGGTACGGATGCACAATGCCAATATCTGGGACAGGTTCTGTGTGCGGGGGCAACATCGTCGCTACGACGGCATTGCCCTGATGAAGCACGCCCTGCTGAATACGACGCCCGACATTACCAAGAAAATCATGGTCGGAGACAATGAAGTCAAAGTACGGGACACCGAAGCCATACAGATGGCAAACGCCAAAATCGACGAGATCCGAAACGGCTTTACCGATTGGCTGAACGAGCAGAGCGATGAGTTCAAGCAGCGGTTGGAGAAACTCTACAATGACACTTTCAATTGTTTTGTGCGTCCCCAGTATGATGGTTCCCATCAGACATTCCCCGACCTCAACCTGAAAGGCTTGGGCATCGAAAGTTTGTACGGCAGCCAAAAAGATGCCGTTTGGATGCTCAAACTCAACGGGGGAGGTATCTGTGATCATCAGGTGGGAGCAGGAAAGACGCTTATCATGTGTACCGCAGCTTATGAGATGAAGCGGCTCGGCTTGGCGAACAAGCCGATGATACTCGCTCTCAAAGCCAACGTGCAGGAGATAGCACAGACCTTCCAGACGGCTTACCCGAATGCCAAGCTGCTCTATCCGGGCAAGAACGATTTCACGCCCGACAAGCGACAACGGATTTTACACGACATCAAGAACAACAACTGGGACTGCATTATCCTCACGCACGACCAATTCGGGATGATACCGCAATCGGACGAGATACAGCGGAAAATCCTTCAGGACGAGTTGAACAGCGTGGAAGAGAACTTGGAGGTTCTACGTCAGCAGGGACACAGCATCTCCCGTGCGATGGAGAAAGGACTTGTTAAGCGACAGATGAACCTACAGGCGAAGCTGGACGAAATCAAGTTCAAGATAGAGAATCGCAAGGACGATGCCGTGGATTTCAAGACAATGGCTATCGACCACCTTTTCGTGGACGAGTCGCATACATTCAAAAACTTGATGTTCAACACCCGCCATGACCGTGTGGCAGGATTGGGTAACAGCGAGGGAAGCCAGCGTGCCTTGAATATGCTCTTTGCCATCCGAACCATTCAGGAAAGGACGGGAAAAGATTTGGGGGCAACCTTCCTTTCGGGGACGACCATATCGAACTCACTCACGGAGCTGTATCTGCTGTTTAAGTATTTGCGTCCCCAAGCCCTTGAAGCACAGAACATCAAGACCTTTGATGCGTGGGCTGCCATCTTTGCCAAGAAGTCGGTGGACTATGAGTTCTCCGTCACCAATGAAATCGTGCAGAAGGAGCGTTTCCGCTATTTTATCAAAGTTCCGGAGTTGGCGGCGTTCTACGCTCAAATCACCGATTACAGGACAGCGCAGGACATCGGCATCGACCGACCGGAGAAGAATGAGATTATGCACAACATACCGCCCACACCTGAACAGGAAGCGTTCATCGCCAAGTTGGTGGAGTTTGCTAAGACAGGTAATGCCGAATTATTGGGACGAGAGAAACTATCCGATAGAGAGGAGAAAGCCAAGATGCTCATTGCCACCGATATGGCGAGGAAGATGAGCTTGGATTTGAGGCTCATTGACCCGAACAGGTATGGAGATCATGTGGATAACAAGGCTTCCCACTGTGCCGCCAAGATAGCGGAGTACTACCAGAAGTTCAATGAGCAGAAAGGAACGCAGTTTGTGTTCAGTGATCTCGGCACTTACAAGCCCGGTGAATGGAATCCCTACAGCGAAATCAAGCGCAAGTTGGTGGAAGACCACGGCATACCCGCTCAGGAGATACGCTTCATTCAGGAAGCCAAGACCGACAAGGCACGAAAGACGCTCATCGCTGGAATGAACGAGGGGACAATCCGGGTGCTTTTCGGTTCCACTTCAATGCTCGGCACGGGTGTGAACGCCCAGAAACGTGCCGTCGCCATCCATCATCTGGACACGCCGTGGCGTCCTTCCGACTTGGAGCAGAGGGACGGAAGAGCCGTGCGTAAAGGAAATGAAGTCGCCAAGTTCCATGCGGACAACAAGGTGGATGTCATCATCTATGCGGTGGAGAAGTCGCTCGACAGCTATAAATTTAACCTGTTGCACAATAAGCAACTCTTCATCGAACAGCTCAAAAACAACCGTATGGGCAGCCGTACCATCGATGAGGGGAGTATGGACGAGAAGTCGGGGATGAACTTTTCCGAATACGTCGCCATCCTTTCCGGAAATACCGACTTGCTGGAAAAGGCAAAGTTGGAGAAGAAGATTGCCGGCTTGGACAGCGAACGGCAGGCGTTCATTCGCAGTAAGTCATCCTCCCGAAGCCGATTGGACGAAGTCGTGCGGACGGTGGACGGAAACAAGGGACTGATAATCCGTTTCCAAAGCGACTGGGATTTGTACCAAAGCCGTGTACAGAAGGATAAGGAGGGCAACAAACTCAACCCGATAACACTCAAAGGAGTGGAAGGAAGTGACCCGAAACGCATTGCTGCCAAACTTTCGGAAATCAATGAGAAAGCCTGCACACGGGGAGAGTATTTCAATATCGGAACGCTCTACGGGTTTAATCTTGTGGTCAAGACGGAATCCTCCTCCAAAGACCTTTTCGACCTTTCGCAGAACAAGTTCTTTGTGATGGGAGAAAGCGGAATGAAGTACAGTTACAATAACGGAAAAATTGCGACAGACCCGCAACTTGCCAGTATGAACTTCCTGAACGCCTTGGAGAAGATACCCGGATTGATTGAGAAGTATGAGGCGGAAACGGAAAAGATAGCCAAGGATATTCCCGTTTTGCAGGAGGTAGTGAACGGCTCTTGGAAAAAGGAAGAGCAACTCAAAGAGCTTAAAACGGAACTTGCTGCCCTTGACCGAAAAATACAGCTCTCCCTAAAGCCCATTGAGCAGTCGGAGAGTCCGCAAGAGGACGTAGAAATGATGCAAAATGGTGAAGGAACGAGGAAAGAAATGGAACAGTCATGTCCGATTGAGCCGACTGTCACCGCTCCCCCCGTCAGCACTTCCGTGGCTCAAACCGACAGACCGTTGGAAAGCAACGGGCAGAGTAACTCCGTTACACAGCCCGCAATGGACGGAATACCGTCCTCTTTGGCAGGAAAGGCGTTTATCGTCAGACCGAAATTCTAATCCTAATCTCATTCAAGCGGCAGCCCCCGACTTGTCATTACGGCAAAACGGGGGCATTGCTGTTGTGTATAATCCGAATTTACGTGTCTTTGGGAGGTCTTTCCCTTTTTCGTTTGAGGTTCTCCGTAAAATGGGCTTTCATAAAGGCAAGGATTTCCGATTCCAAATACCACGTCTTGTGGTAAACGATGTGGAAAGGAAGCGTACCCGATGCCCGATAACGTTGCAGGGTACGCTTGCTGATTTGGAGCATCAGGCAGACCTCTTGGTTATCCAGCAGCGGTTCACCATTTATCATCGGACGTTGGGGGATGTCGGGAGTCGTCCGTTTCAAGTCATCGAAACGCTTCATAATGCGTTCCATCCATTCAAGAAAGGTCTCTCTATCCAATAGTTCCATCCTTAATCCTCCCGCTTTTGAGTTTGAAATTGTGCCGTAGCTCTTTCAGGTTCTGAGGGTTGCAGTACAGGCTTCTGTTACGTATCGCCTCCTCAATGTCGTGCAGGTCGTAGTAGCAACGCCCGTAGATCATCTTGTAGCTGATTCTGTCCGCACTGCGCATACGCTGGAGGGTACGCTTGCTGATACCGAGTATCCCGGCTAATTCATCGTTGGTAACAAGGCGGTTTTCATACTCCCTCTTTGCCTTTTCCTCTTTCTCCACAAACCGTAGGATTTTCTCTATCTTGCCCATCAGTTCGTGGTAGGCTTTGCTTTCGATTGTTATGACATCCATTGCTCTTAAAATTTGATTATGGTGCAAAGTTCGGGAGTTAAAACCGTCCGGATTGTATGCTAAATATGTACTGAATAGAGATTTTTCTGTCTGATTCCAAAAGCCATACGACAGAAGCATCCATATCGAAGCCACAAGTACGCAGTAAAGGAAATGCTGATTTTGAACACTTACTCTGTAAGTACATTTGCAAAAAGCGTAAAATTAAAAAGGACAAGAATATGGAAGTAATAACAATCGAGAAGAAAACGTATGAAGCCATGATGGAACGTTTCCGCATTTTGACCGCCAAAGTCGATGCCCTGTGTCGGGAATGCGACGAGAAGCGTATGGGCAGGTGGCTGGACAACCAGGATGTTTGCCAAATACTGAACATCAGTTTGCGTACCCTGCAAACCTATCGGGACAACCACACCTTACCCTATACGCAAATAGGCTATAAGATGTACTATAAACCGGAAGATATAGAACGGTTGATTGAACAATCCGCCTCTCCATAATCAAAGAATTTATCACCACTAAATCCAATGTAAGCAGATGAGTAATGACGTAAAAACAAAGAACGATGAAGAAATCAGGCTCTTTTTCAGTGCCGGCGACCGTATGATGAAAGGGATAGATGCCCTAAGGAAAAAGAACAGACCCTTATTGGGAGGCCATCGTTACCTGACGGATGGAGAACTCTCCCGCCTGTTGCATATCAACCGACGCACGTTACAAGACTATCGAAATGTAGGGAGAATCCCTTTTATTAAACTGGGAGGGAAAGTTCTCTACAGAGAAGAAGACGTGGAAAAGCTATTGCAGGAGAATTACCGCCCCCGGTTTGAGAAGTCTTGACAAGAAACAGGCAGTAAGAAGCTCTTTTCTTACTGCCTGTTCTCACATTCAACTATACCATCCATCTTTATTGTAACATACAAGCAACGGAGTGGTAGATTTCTTTTGGGTAAGTTTCCTGATAGCCCATTTGCGGAAGAGTTGGGCATGGGGGGAAACAAAACGAAAAGACAGCATCATTATCATTTCAATGTTGTATAAATCCACCGCACCGCCCTTGAACAATAGGGTTTGCATCACCTCATCTTCTCTGAGCAAACCCTCTTTGAAGACAGATTTGATGTGACTGTTTACCTTACCGGAGAATACTCCGAACAAGGAGGCTATTTCGCAAGCCGACATCCAAACGGGAGCTGTCGGGATATGTACCTTTCCATTCTCTCCAATGGTTATGATTTCTCTTTTCATCGTTCGTCCTCCTTATTATATAGTGATACCATTGAATTGCCCTATCTTGCTCAACTTATCGGAGAGTGCCGCCATATCCCGACTTTCCTTTTCGTGTGTGATTTTGGCATAAATCTGCGTGGTGCGGATGTTCGTATGTCCGAGCATCTTGGAAAGGGTTTCAATGGGAACGCCGTTGGTCAGGCAGATTTCCGTCGCCATAGTGTGGCGGCTGGTATGCCACGTAATCTCTTTTTCGATACCGCAGAGTCCGATGATTTTCTTGATGTTCTTGCAGGCGGTAATATACTGCGGAACGGGCAGGAGGTAATCCTCCTTCGCCATGCCATCGTACTTCTCGATAATCTGCTTCGGAATATCCAAAAGCATGATATTGGACTCCACACCTGTCTTTTGTCGCTTGGTCATAATCCAGAGTTTACCGTCAAAGGAAGTCTGAAGGTTATCTTTGGTCAGGTTCTTCATATCGGTAAAGGACAAGCCCGTAAAACAGCAGAAGACGTACAAATCCCGAACCAGCTCCATTGATTTACGCCTGAATTTCAAATCCAACAGCCTGCGGATTTCATCCTTGGTCAGATAGTCCCTGTCGGTACTCTCGGCGGATATGCTGTAATCCACGAACGGGTCACGAACTATCCATCCGTGATTCTGGGCAATGGTAATCATACGGCGCAGGGGCATCATGTAAATCCATACCGTGTTGTTACAGCATTGCTTTTCGGTGCGCAGGAAGATGTCAAAGTCGGTAATGAAAGCCGGAGTGAGTTCTTTCAAAGCAATGTCGCTGACACGGTAGCGGGTCTTGATAAACTCTTCCAGATGCTTATAGACCGTGCAATACTTGTGGTAGGTGGATGGGCATCGCAAGCCTGCATCGACCTGTTTGAAAAAGTCCTCATTGTGCTGGGCAAAGACTTTCAGCAAGGTTTCATGCCGCATTTCCAAGCCCAAGAAAGCGTTCTTCACTTTCTCGGCAGTGACATAGTTATCCCGCTCGGCTATCTCCTTGTATTTGGCATTGATGCCGACACGTATCTTGTCCAAGAAACGGTTAGTTTCTAATGCTACGGCACTCTTTCCCGAAGCCCGGTTGCTCTTGATGTCCCACAAATCGGGATGGATGTCGCATTTGCAACTGAACTGGGCTATCGTACCGTCTATGGTGATACGGCACATCACGGGAACGGAACCGTTCTTCTTGGGGGCGTTCTTTTTGAGGTAGAACAGAACCTTAAACGTACTACGCATAACTCTGACTTTTTACGGTTTACAAAACTATTCATTGCCAGGTTATTTGTTGCTATGCAAAACATTGTCGTTCAATGGTAAAGAAACAGTCCGCAATTTATTTGCCTGTTTCCTTTCATCGAAGTACCTTTGCAGGAGGTAATCCCCGAAATTCAGGTCGGATTTTGCACTGTTCGTTACCGCTTTTCCCAATCCTCAGTTGCAAAGGAGGTGGTAATGTTTTGGTAACGCTGCTCTGTCCGAAGTTGGTATAACCCCGTCTTTTCGAGGTTTTGCGTCGAAAGGGTCAAAAAACAGAACTGACTGACTCACAAATCATTCACGCTATTTCGCCTTTTCTTGAACCTTGGGGATAGATTTTCGCCCAAAAAAAAGTACGTACAGTCTGGAACGATGAAACAGAGGAATGGTTTTTCTCTATAGTAGACGTTGTAAGTATCCTCACCGAAAGTGTGGATGGAAGGAAATATTGGAATAAACTCAAACAAAGGCTAAAAGCTGAAGGTAGTGAGTTGGTGACAAATTGTCACCAACTGAAATTACCTTCTACCGACGGGAAATACTACAAAACCGACGTAGCTACGACAGAACAGCTGTTCCGGCTTATCCAATCCATCCCGTCCCCTAAAGCAGAACCTTTCAAGCTATGGATGGCCCAAGTGGCAAAAGAGCGATTGGATGAAATGCAAGACCCCGAGTTAACGATAGATCGAGCCATGAGGGAATATAAAGCGTTGGGCTACTCGGATAACTGGATTAATCAACGCCTTAAAAGCATCGAGATACGCAAGGACCTAACCGACGAATGGAAACGTCTTCGTTTACCCATTTTTTTGATAAGAC
>OGXL01000177.1_pt1 | contig 49406 bp, 33 predicted proteins | sample 1576311 | NCBI WGS metagenome assembly OGXL01 (sample SAMEA3541564, study PRJEB24748) | human gut metagenome | biome: human gut; feature: human-associated habitat; material: faeces | place: China | collected 2012 | reverse complement strand
AACTGAATCTCTTTGGTTCTTCTTCATTGTATCTCAGCAAATCCTTTAAAGTCTTCATGGGAAGGCCATACTCTGCCGCGTAATCCTCATAATCTTTTCGGAAGGTAAGATGGATGAGATTAAAAACAGTAACCTTACCGGCATCTAATTCCACGTCAACAGTGTCTGCCCCCAGTTCCTGCAGTTTCTTTTTATTTTTCAGATCACGCTGTTCATGGTATTGTAATTCTTCCATATCCGATCACCCCTTGTTTATTTCTTTTTCATTTCCTGTTCTAAAGCAGCCTTTGTCTGTTCTAATTCCGTGCGCAATTTGACATTTTCACGGTCCATTTTCCGAAGTTCGTCCTGTAATTCCCGTTCTTTTGCAATGACTGCCCGTTCCTGTTCCAAATCCGCCTGCATTTTAGCCTGTTTTAACCGATTTTCTATATCACTGTCTTTATCTGCAAGCTGTCGTTGTAAGTCAGAAATCTGGATCCTGCATTCAATCTGTTGGCTTTCTAACTCCCGGATCCGCCCAGATGCCTGTTTAGAAGTATTTTCCAGATCTGTTCGCAGAGCATACCTATAAATTGGGCTATCTTGGCATTATGAAATTGTAATCCCAATCCGTCGCTTCCGAAAAGCATACCTACAAGAAGGAATAATAATAAGGCCGGCACTCCGAAGCGATATCCGGTTTTTCCGACAACAATGCTGACAAATAGTAAAATAGAACCAATGAGTAGAATGTTTTCAGCGGTAAAAATCATAAGCAATGAGTACTAAGGGTTGTTAATTTGTTATTTTACATTTCACTGTGCGAAGTTACTTAAATTATGTAACAAATAGAAACGCTCTTTGGATGTATTTATGTTCCAAATAGCTGTAAAATAGTTTAAAAATGTTATTTTTGCAGTTTAAATAATATTATTCTATTCTATATGGATTCAAATCATCTTTCTCCTTTACGCAAAGGAGTAGTAGGAGTACAGTTCCTTTTTGTGGCTTTTGGAGCTACTGTACTTGTCCCCTTATTCTATCAGCGTGACGTTGCCGGACTTGAATATTTCATTGAACCGTATTTATCCGTTCAAGCGTAAGAAGGCGGTAGGTGATGAACGTTGGTACGAAAAAATCTCACTTCAGTATACCGGTCAGGTGACGAACTCTATTAATACCAAGGATAATCTGATTCTGAAGCAAGGATTGAATAAATGGACCAATGGTATGCAGCACAAAATTCCTATCAGTGCTACATTTACCTTATTCAAATATATCAATATCGTGCCTTCTTTTAACTATACCGAGCGTTGGTATATGCGCAAGGTAGAGCAGAGTTATGATCCGTCGGCACCTAATAATGTGCGGAGAGATACAATCAACGGTTTCAACCGTGTGTATAACTATGATTTGAGTTTGCAGGTGAATACCAAGATGTATGGTTTCTACAAACCGTGGAAGAAATTGTTTGGTGACAAGATTGAAATGATCCGTCACGTCTTTACTCCTTCGGTTAGCATGAGTTATGCGCCGGATTTCAGTACGTCTAGGTATGGATATGTGGGAACGTATACTTATACTGATACGGATGGAGAGGTACGTACTCAGACTTATAATCCATATGAAGGTTTGCCTTACTCCTTCTCACCCAGTGGTAAATCCGAGAATTTTACTTTCTCTATAGACAATAATGTGGAAATGAAAGTGAAATCCGATGCGGATACTACCGGAGTGAAGAAAATCAGCTTGATTGACCAGTTGGGGGCCAGCATTTCTTATAATGCAGCAGCTAAAGAGAAGCCGTGGGGAAACTTGAGTATGAATCTGCGTTTGAAACTGACCAAGAGCTATACTTTTAATATGAACGCCCAGTTTGCTACTTATGCTTATGAGTTTGATAAAGATGGTAAGGTAGTGGAAGGCAATCGTACAGAATGGTCATACGGACGTTTCGGTCGTTTTCAGGGGTATAGCGGTTCTTTCTCGTATACATTGAATAATGATTCGTGGAAAAAATGGTTTGGCCCGAAAGATGAAAAGGACAGTAAAGGGGATAAAGACAAGAAGAATGAAAATCTGGATGAGTACAGTGATGATGACAATGAAAACAAGGAGGAAGAAGATAATTCCGGCTTGAGAAAGACAGAGAAGGCGGCTATAGATCCGGATGGCTATATGGCTTTCAAGATGCCATGGTCATTGAGTCTGAGTTATAGTTATAGTATTCGTGAGGACAGAAGTAAGCAGATTAATATTAAGACGATGCGTTATCCTTATTCAATAACCCATTCATTGAATGTTTCCGGTAATGTGAAATTGGGTAGCCGCTGGAATGTGAATTATTCTTCAGGATATGACTTTAATACGAAAGAGATGTCAATGACAACGGTCAATATCAGCCGTGACCTGCACTGTTTCAATATGAGTTGTGGCTTGGTATTTGGTCCCTTTACTTCCTATAACTTCAGTATTCGTGCTAACTCCAGTATGTTGACCGATGCTTTGAAATGGGACCAGCGAAGCAATACGGGTAGTGCAGTGAATTGGTACTAGGAGAAACTGAGAATAAAAAATAAGAAATGGTTGCATGTTGTTATCGGCAACCATTTCTCATTTTTTTTATTCTGGTCTTTAATTTATGTCTACCACTCAATCGGTGTTTGCCCGTGTGCTTGCAAGTATTCGTTGGTGCGGCTGAAGTGCTTGTTGCCAAAGAAACCATTATAGGCTGACAGGGGTGACGGATGTGCGGAAGCCAGTACCAGGTGTTTGTTGCGGTCTATGAAGGCTCCTTTTTTCTGTGCATAAGATCCCCATAAGATGAATACAATATTTTCACGTTGTTCTGCCAGTATACGGATGGCGGCATCTGTAAATTCCTCCCAGCCCCGTCGTTGATGAGAGCCTGCTTGATGGGCACGGACTGTCAGTGTGGCATTGAGTAATAATACTCCTTGATTCGCCCAGCGGGTCAGATTGCCTGAAGTGGGGATGGGAGCACCCAAATCGCTTTGTATTTCTTTGAAAATATTTTGTAGGGAAGGGGGAAAAGGTACTCCGTCATTAACGGAAAAGCAGAGTCCGTGCGCCTGGCCGGGACCATGGTAGGGGTCTTGGCCGATAATGACGACTTTCACTTTGTCAAACGGGCACAGATTGAAGGCATTGAATATAAATCTGCCCGGTGGGTAAATAGTGGTAGTCTGGTATTCGCTTCTTACAAACTCTGTGAGTTTGATAAAGTAATCTTTTTCAAATTCGGGTGCCAGATGTTGTTTCCAGCTTTCTTCTATTTGTACGTTCATAGGCTTTCTTTTTATTAAAAATGTGCGTTAAAGATAGGGGTTATTTGTAAAAATGACAAATAAAAAGAGGATGACTTTTGTATCACCCTCTTCTTCGATTGCTGATAGATTATAATCAAATAAGTTGCATACCCAATTGAGCGCATTCTTTTCTCATATCTTCGGGCCATATACTGGCTTGGATTTCACCTATATGGGCTTTCTGTAAATAAAGCATACAGAGTCGTGATTGTCCTATACCACCGCCGATACATAAAGGCAGAGTTTCATCCAACAAGCGTTTGTGGAAGTACAATTCTTTACGCTTTTCCTGTCCGCTGAGTGTCAGTTGGCGGAGTAACGCTTCTTTGTCTACACGGATACCCATAGAGGAAAGCTCAACAGAACGGTCTAATATTTTATCCCAAACCAACAAGTCACCATTCAGGCCGGGGAGTCCGGTTTCCGGATTAATTGTGGTGTAGTCATCATAGTCAGGTGCACGCAGATCATGTTCTTTACCGTCACTCAGTTTACATCCTATACCTATAATAAATACAGCACCATATTTTTGCGCAATAGCATGTTCGCGTTCTTTCGGAGTTTTGTCGGGATACATTTGGCAAAGCTCTTCTGAGTGGATGAAATGAATGTCATGTGGCAGGAAGGGTTTGATCTGCGGATACATTTCGCATACCATATATTCTGTGCGGCGCATGGCTGCATAAATACGGGTTACTATTTGTTTCAGGAAATCAACTGTGCGTTGTTCTTTGGTAATTACACGCTCCCAGTCCCACTGGTCTACATATAGTGAGTGGAGATTACCTAATTCCTCATCAGCCCGGATGGCGTTCATGTCGGTATAGATGCCATAACCCGGTTCTATATTGTAATCGGCCAAAGTCAGCCTTTTCCATTTTGCCAATGAATGGACAACTTCGGCCTGTGCGTCTCCCAAGTCTTTAATAGGGAAAGATACCGGCCGTTCGGTTCCGCTCAAGTCATCATTGATACCCATTCCCTTCAATACAAATAGCGGGGCGGTGACACGGCGCAGACGTAATTCTGACGACAAGTTCTGTTGAAAGAACTCTTTTATTTGCTTAATGCCTAACTCTGTTTGTTTTAAATCAAGCAAGGCTTTATAGTTAGCTGGTTTAATTAGGTAACTCATTGTAAAATAGATCTAATTGTTTTAATTGCTTGCAAATATAGAAATTATTTGTGATATTGTTATATATTTGGGTAAAAATATAATCAAATTGATTGTTTTGTTCTTAAATTAATGTGCAAAATATTATTTTGATAGATAAATATCTCAAATTATTAGGAGAAAGACAATATATTTTGTACTTTTGCACGTCCAAGTTTCAGACGCACCCGTAGTTCAATGGATAGAATACCGGATTCCGGTTCCGACGATATGAGTTCGATTCTCATCGGGTGTACAATTCAGTAACCTCTTTGCAAAGAATTGCAAGGAGGTTTTTCTTGTTATATCTTCTCCGTATGAACTTTTTTTTCTTTTTTGAGTTATTCCCTTATGTAACTTTTTAAAATATGCCTTAATATTTAGTTTATTCTAAAAAACAAACACTAATAAAGGATATAGTTCCTTTTATTCCTTGTATATACTAAATATACGTGCATATATTCGCTGTTGATTTTAAAATTATTTTCTTTTTGAGGTGTTTTAAAACTAACGCTTAATTAAACTTTTTTATTTAAACATTAATTTATCAACCAAATCTGAGATTCATGAAGAAAGCTCTCTTTTTTATCGTATGCCTCTGTTTTGCAATAAACATGATGGCGCAAACAAAAGCAGTAACGGGGGTGGTGGTAGATGCCACCGGTGAACCCATTATCGGAGCGAGTGTCCTGGAGATAGGGACAACAAATGGTACAATAACTGATGTCGATGGTAACTTTACTATCCAAGTGCCTGTGGGGGCGAAACTGGAGGTAAGTTATATAGGCTACAAAACACAGCAAATTGTAGTGGGGGCGTCAAACACCTACAAGGTTGTTTTAAAAGAAGATGCTGAAATGCTGGATGAGGTCGTGGTGACCGGTTATGGAATGAGTCAGAAACGTTCGTTGATGACGAACTCTATTTCGAAGTTGGACGATAAAGTGTTGCAGAATGCGGCTATGAGTAATGCGGCCCAATCCTTGCAGGGGACTGTCAGTGGGCTGCGTGTGACAAATACTTCGGGTAAACCGGGTAGTTCGCCCAATATCGTTTTGCGTGGTGGTGCTTCCATAAACAAGAATCTGGAAGGTCCGTTGGTCGTGGTGGATGGCCTTGTGCGTTCCATGGATGATATCAATCCTTCGGATATTGAATCCATACAGGTGTTGAAAGATGCGGCTTCCACAGCTATTTATGGTGCCCGTGCCAATAATGGTGTGATTCTGGTGACAACCAAGAAAGGGGTGGAAGGCAGAACACAGATTACTTACAAGTTCAAAGGCGGTGTGAACTTTGCGCGTGAAGGATATAAATATCTGGATGCCGGTGACTATTTGTATTATCAACGTTTGGGATGGCAGCGTACCAATGGCGGTACAAGTATGGAGAACCAGAAAGGTTTTGGAGTTAACTCCGGAGTGGATCTGGCTTTCATGACAGAGGCCAACAAGCATTTATTGAATGAAGGATGGCAATTTATGGCGGACCCTACAGATCCTGATAAAATTTTGATTTTTAGAAATCATGCCGGTGAACTGCATGACCTGACTTTCCGTAATGCCGCGTTTACCCAAGATCATTATTTGAATCTGTCGGGAGGTAATGACAAAGGAACATTTTCTTCATCTTTGGGATACTATTCAGAAGATGGTCAGATTATTTCCACCAATTATCAGCGTGTGAACGGGACTATCAACGGTTCATACAAGTTGTTGCCCGTTTTGACAGTGAATGCCGGTGGTAGTTTTTCATGGTCTAAGATGCCCGATTTATGGACTTACGATCTGAAAAGCCCTTGGAATGGAGAAACGGGAGAGTATGAGTTGTTCTATCGTACTATGAGTATGTTTCCCACTTGGAACCCGTGGAATGAGGATGGAAGTCCTGCTGCCGGATGGAGTAATCAGGATGGTAATCCTTATTATTGGAAAGATAAGCTGACTCGTTCTACGACGAACCGTAAGACTTCGTTTAATATTGGTTTTGCTTTAGAAATTATTCCGCAGCAATTGTTTCTGAACGGAAACAGCTCTATGTATTATACCGATTATCAGTTTGAATTGTTCGAAAAGAAGTATCAGCAGATAGGTCAGGCTCCTAACACCAATCGTAATGCTTCGCAAACAAATACAAAAGTATTTCAACAACAACATGCATTGACTTTGGAATATAAAAAAGGTTTTAGCGGACATAATATCAATGCTATGCTAGGTGGCGAGTATTTTGATTATCAGTATCAGAACTTGGAGGCGCGTGTCTCCGGTGCTCCTACAGATGATATACCTACTTTGAATGCGGGTACTAATCGTACTTATACTACTTCCATCAAGACCGGTTATCGTATTCTTTCCGGTTTTGCCCGTGTTAATTATGATTATAATTATCGTTATATGGTGTCGGTGGTAGCCCGTTATGACGGTATCTCTAAACTATCTGACAATCGTTGGGGATTCTTTCCGGGTATATCCGCCGGTTGGAATGTGCATGAGGAAGCTTTCTTTAAAGATTCAAAGTTTGCGGAAGTAGTATCCTTGATTAAACCGCGTATCAGCTATGGGTTGAACGGGAATGTAAATGGTATTGGTAACTTTGATGTATATGGTAAATACGGTTCGGTGGGTGCTTATAATGGTAATCTGGGTTATTTGAATACCGGAGTGGTTAATAGTAAATTGCGTTGGGAAAAGAGTCATACGTTTGAACTGGGTCTTGATCTGGGCTTTTTCAATAATCGGGTTCACATGATTATGGACTATTATAACCGTACGACTTCCGATTTGCTGACTGATGTGAATTTGCCGGAATATACGGGATTCCCTTCGTTCAAGACGAATCTGGGTACTATCAGTAACCGTGGCTTTGAATTGGAAGCCAAGGTGAATCTGCTGACAAAGAAGGACTGGTCATGGGATGTCACCGCTAATACTTCGTTTGTGAAGAATATGGTGAAGAAGCTGCCTTTTAATGGGAATGCGAACAACCGTCAGGGGGGTGAGCAGATATGGGATCCAAAATCCAACTCATTGGTTTGGGTAGGCGGTATTCAGGAAGGAAAAAGCTTGGGTGATATCATTGCTTATAAACAAGTGCGTATCTTGCGTGACTGGGATGATGTGAGAAACCATGCCGGTGATTTTGTGGATGAAGTTGCCAACCTGTATGGGCCGAATAAAGCTGCCGAATATGCAGGAAAGCCGGGATGGAAGCCTATTGAGCCTGGAGATGTATTGTGGGATGACAAAAATGGTGATAACATAATAAACTCATACGACCGTCAGGTGGTGGGTAATATCTATCCGAAATGGACAGGTGGTTTCTCTACCACGCTGAATTATAAAAACTGGTCTTTGTATGGTCGTTTTGACTATGCGGTAGGTCATACCATTTACAATGATTTGAAAGCAAGAATCTTGGGGCAGTATAACGGGTCGTTCAATTTGATTACGGATGTCAGAAATTCGTGGTCTGAAAACAATACGGAAACTAGTATTCCTAAATTTTATTGGGCTGACCAGAATGCGAAAAAGAACATTACCCGTTCCAATAATGGTACAACGAATCTGAACAATAATAACTCTACTTTCTATGAAAAGGGGGATTATTTGTGTCTGCGTGAGGTAACCTTGAGTTATAAATTCCCGAAGAATCTTATAAATAAGGTGTTCTTGACCGATGCGTCCGTGTATGTTACGGGACAGAATTTATTCTATATTACCGGATATGACGGAACCTCTCCGGAACCGGTTATGGATATTCAGGCAAATGGTCGTGGTGGTATAGACAATGGACGTTATCCTACACCAAGAACCGTTTTGTTTGGTTTACAATTGTCATTTTAATATGTAAAAAAGAGAAAGTATGAACATAAAAAAGGTAATATTGGCTTTTGCCGCATCGGCTATGTTGGCCGGTGGATGTACTTCGTTGGATATGGACCCGGTGAGCGATATCACTGACTTGAATTACTGGAAAACTCCGGAACAGTTTGATTCATTTGTTTTTGGACTGCATAGTCGCTTCAGAAGCCATTCGTGGAATATGTTTTTGTTGGGTGAGGCAAGAAGTGATGTCTTTGGGGGAACTCCTTTTGGTGGAGAAGCCACCCAGGGGATGGAACGTTTTCCTTATAATACATTGAATGCGGAGAATCCCGGAATCAGCGGATTTGGTGATTTGTATCAGAATATCAATCAGATGAATTTGTTTATCAGCAGGACCCTCCATGCGGATGTTCTGACTGAAAGTGCTAAGAACTATTATTTAGGACAGGTGTATGGATTGCGTGCCTACTATATGTATCAGTTATACCGTTCATGGGGAGATGCCGTGTTTACGGAAGAGCCCAGCTTGGGTTTTGAAGTGGGTAAATTGGCAAAAGCGGCGACTCCGGCTGCCGAAATTTTTGAGCAGGTAAAAAAAGATATAGAATCTTCATTAAGTTATTTTGGGCCTGATTATACCATAAAGGAAAAAAAATCGCTGTGGTCAAAGGCTGCCACATTGATGCTGAAAGCGGATGTATATTTGTGGAGTGCCCATCGTGACGGGGGAGAAGGAGATGCCCGGACAGCAAAGAATGCGTTGGTTGACATACAGAATAATATCAGCCGTAGCAATCTGGACTTGATGGATACTTACCAGGGAGTGTTTGCTTATGATAATAAAGGTAATAAAGAGATTATCTTTACCATTCATAATGAGTTGTTTGAATACAACCTGTGGAATGGAAATAATGATTTGTTTCCGCAGGCGGATTATTTAGGGAAATTCTATAATGCGGATGGTACTTTGATAAATACGTCTGTCGAGAATAATTTCGGTATCATGCGCCTGATGGTGAAATTGGAAAACTTCAAGAAATTTCTGCCGGGAGACACTCGTCGTGACGTTACATTGAAAGATGTATATAATAAGGTGGAAAATGGCGAGTTGGAATTGGTGGGGCTGTATCCGCATAAGTATTGGGGAGTTATGAATGGAAGTACACGGGTGAGATGTGATGATTATCCTATTTATAGATATTCGGATTTGCTATTGATGCTGGCTGAGGCGAAAGTGCTTTTGGGTGAGGATCCGGCTACAGAGATAAACCGGGTGCGTCAGCGTGCGTTTGGTGATGCGTATGATGCTTCAACAGTGGGATTCCCCAATCAGGAAATTGATAAGTATCCGGCGGATGCTGTTCTGCAGGAACGTTTGTTTGAATTTATGCTGGAAGGAAAACGATGGTATGACTTGCGGCGTTTTGGCGATTCGTACGTACTTGACTATACTCCGGCGGAGTCTGCCCGTCTGCTTTGGCCTATCAACCAAGGAGCTCTTACTAATAATCCATTGTTGAAACAGACGGTTGGTTATTAAATTTTTGTCTGATAAGTATCCTTAATTGCATAAAAAGACGGTATTCTTTATGAAATTAATAAAGAAACCGTCTTTTTATTTTCTAATTTCAATAAAAACTTTTATTTTTACACCCGTAAAATTATAAATATTATGAGAAACCCTAGCTTATTACTGCTAATTGTTGTTTTTATATTAGCACCCTTCAAGTTAAGTGCGGCGGCAGATACGGTTGCTGTCCGCGAAACCCGGATTCCTGTGTTGATTGAAAGGCAGGATAATGAGTTGTTTCATTTACGTATAGAGGCTGCTCAAAGTCAGATGCTGAATGAAGTGAAGTTGGACTTCGGCAAAGACGTGAATTTAAATGAAATTGAATCTGTGAAACTTTATTATGGTGGAACTGAAAGCGTGGAGAGGAGAGGAAAGACTTATTTTGCTCCGGTAGATTATATATCTAATAATACTCCGGGAAAAACATTGGCTGCCAATACTTCTTATTCCGTTTTGAAGTCGGAAGTAAAGGCCCCGAAGCGCGAGGTTATATTGAAAGCTGACCAAAAATTGTTTCCGGGAGTGAATTATTTTTGGATTAGCCTGCAAATGAAGCCTATTGCTTCTATCTTGTCTAAAGTGTCGGCAAAAGTGGTGGAAGCTAAGATTGACGGACAGATTGCTCCTTTGAAGATAGTTCGTAAGGCGGATACCCATTATATGGGGGTAGGCGTGCGCCATGCCGGTGATGACGGGGCTGCTGCCTATCGTATTCCCGGGTTGGTCACTTCAAATAAAGGAACCTTGTTGGGGGTATATGATGTACGCTATAATAATAGTGCGGATTTACAGGAGTATGTGGAAATAGGTCTGAGCAGAAGTACGGACGGAGGGCAGACTTGGGAGAAAATGCGCATTCCGATGGCATTTGGTGAATATGATGGTCTGCCTAAAGCACAGAATGGAGTAGGTGATCCTGCCATTTTAGTTGATAAAAAGACAGGAACTATCTGGATTGTCGCTGCCTGGACACATGGTATGGGGAATGGTCGTGCGTGGTGGAATTCACAAACAGGTATGGACCGTAATCATACAGCGCAATTAATGATGGTGAAAAGTGATGATGATGGTAAAACCTGGTCGGAGCCTATGAATATAACAGAACAGGTGAAAGATCCGTCATGGTATTTCTTGCTGCAAGGTCCCGGTAGAGGTATTTCTATGGAAGATGGAACATTGGTCTTTGCCAGCCAGTATATTGGCAGTGATCGTATTCCTAATGCCGGTGTTATATACAGTAAGGATCATGGAAAGACATGGAATATCAGCACATTGGCACGCACTAATACTACTGAATCTCAGGTAGTGGAAGTGGAACCGGGAGTGCTGATGCTGAATATGCGTGATAATCGTGGCGGCAGTCGTGCCGTTTCTACAACTACAGATTTAGGTAAAACGTGGAAAGAACATGAATCTTCACGTACAGCCTTACAGGAACCGGTTTGTATGGCCAGTTTGATTAGTGTTAAAGCTAAAGAGAATGTATTAGGTAAAGACATTCTTTTGTTCTCTAATCCGAATGATACCAAAAACCGTCATAGCATTACCATCAAAGCAAGTCTGGATGGCGGGGTGACTTGGTTGCCCGAGAATCAATTGTTGTTGGATGCCGGTTGGGGTTGGGGATATAGCTGCTTAACTATGATTGACAAGGAAACAGTAGGGATTTTATATGAAAGCAGTGTGGCCCACATGACTTTCCAAGCGATAAAATTGAAAGATATTGTAAAGACCAAATAAATAATGAAACGCTGGTTTTCTAGTTTTATTGGTATGATACTGGTTTGTGCTATAACCATAGCACAAACCAGTATCTCATTACTTCCTAAACCTCAGTTGTGTAAGGATACGGGGAAGAACTTTACTATGGGAAAGGTGAAACTTTCTACTCCGGTATTAAGGCCGGAGTGGGAAGTTTTTATCATGAATGCGGGTGGTGAGATTGTTGAACACTCATCATCGGTGATTGAAGTGGAACTGGTTCCGTCTATTGATGAAGCTAGGTTAAACCGGGATGAAGCCTATCGTCTTTCTGTTTCAAACAAGCGAATAAAGATAGAGGCTGTAACAGAACAGGGTGTGTATTGGGCTATGCAGACACTTCGGCAATTGGAGCAGAAAAAAGGGAAAAGAAGCTCTGTTGCCGGATGTGAGATTGTAGACTGGCCGGCATTCAGGATACGCGGATTTATGCAGGATGTGGGACGCAGTTATATTTCAATGGAAGAATTGAAAAGAGAGATAGAGATTTTATCCCGGTTTAAGATTAATGTATTTCATTGGCATCTTACGGAAAACCAGGCATGGAGATTGGAAAGTAAAATTTTTCCTATGCTGAATGATAGTGTGAATACTATCCGTATGCTGGGTAAATATTATACGCTGGAAGAGGCACGCGATTTGGTGGATTTTTGTAAGAAACATCAGGTGTTGTTGATTCCTGAGATAGATATGCCAGGGCATAGTGCTGCCTTTGTGCGTGCTTTCCGCCATGATATGCAAAGTCCGGAAGGGATGAAAATATTGAAACTGTTACTGGATGAGGTGTGTGAGACATTTGATGTGCCTTATTTACATATAGGTACAGATGAGGTGGAGTTTACCAATCCGCATTTTGTACCCGAAATGGTGGCGTATGTACGCTCAAAAGGGAAAAAAGTAATATCCTGGAATCCGGGCTGGCACTATAAACCGGGGGAAATAGACATGACACATTTGTGGAGTTACCGTGGAAAGGCGCAACCGGGTATTCCTGCTATCGATTCCAAATTTCATTATCTGAATCATTTTGATGTTTTCGGTGATATTGTAGCTTTGTATAACAGCCGTATTTATGATCAGGCAGAAGGCAGTGAGGACATTGCGGGAACTATATTGGCTTTGTGGCACGATCGTTTGATTGACAATGAGTGGAATCTGGTTATTGAAAATGGCTTGTACCCCAATATGCTTGCTATTGCCGAGCGTGCCTGGAGAGGGGGAGGTACGGAATATTTTGACGGACTGGGTACGATACTTCCCCCCGAAGACACGGAAGCATTTAAAGAATTCGCTGATTTTGAAAAGCGTATGTTGTGGCATAAGGAGCATACGTTTAAAGGATATCCTTTCGCCTATGTAAAACAGACTAATGTAAAATGGAATATTACGGATGCTTTTCCTAATGGGGGCGATATGGATAAGGTGTTCCCGCCTGAACAGGAATTAAAGGATATCTATCATTATAACGGGAATACGTATGGTGTACGTCAGGCAATGGGGGCAGGTATTTATTTGCGTCATGTCTGGGGGGATATGGTTCCTGCTTTTTATGCTGATCCTAAGGAAAACCACACGGCTTATGCATATACTTGGGTGTATTCGCCCAAGGATCAGGAGGTGGGACTGTGGGTGGAATTCCAGAATTACAGTCGTTCGGAAATGGATCTGGCGCCATTGCCTGGCAAATGGGATTATAAGGGAAGCCGCATCTGGATTAATGGTTGCGAAATATTACCTCCTGTATGGACTGCTACGCATAAGGTGAAAAGTTATGAAGTACCTTTGGGAAATGAGAATTGCGTAGGAAGATCTCCATTGGCGGTGCATTTAAATAAAGGTTGGAACAAAGTTTTCTTAAAGTTACCTATCGGTAAGTTTAAGATGGCTGAGACGCGTCTTGTGAAATGGATGTTTACCACTGTCTTTGTGACTCCTGACGGAGAAAGGGCGGTAGAAGGATTGATTTATTCACCAGATAAACAAAAATAAAATGAAACGTATTGTCTTATTGTTATTGGGATTATTATTAGCGTTACCCCAGTTTGCTCAGGAACGCAAGTATTCTACTTTTTATGAGCAGAGAGCGACTTTGTTTGAAGAACTTCCGGTTACTTCAAAAGATATTATTTTTTTAGGGAACAGTATTACCAACGGTTGCGAGTGGGCTGAGTTGTTCCAAAATAAGAATGTGAAGAACAGGGGTATCAGTGGAGATATCTGTATGGGGGTATATGACCGTTTGGATCCGATTGTAAAGGGAAAACCGGCAAAGATTTTTTTATTGATCGGTATCAATGATGTTTCTCGGGGAACGTCTGCGGATAAAATTATTTCAGAAATAAGTATGATTGTTCGGAAAATAAAGCAAGAATCTCCAAAAACAAAATTATATTTGCAAAGTGTATTGCCGGTGAATGATTGTTACGGTATGTTTAACGGGCATACATCACGCTGGCAGATGGTAAAACAAATTAATGATTTGTTGGAACCATTGGCGGTAAAGGAAGGAGCTGCCTATATTGATTTGTATAGTCATTTTGTGGAGAAAGAGACAGGCAAGATGAATCCAGTATATACTAATGACGGATTACATTTATTAGGAAAGGGATACTTGCTGTGGCGTGATATTGTAAAACCTTATGTTGACCAAAAATGAAGAAGACATTAATACTGATTTTATGTTTGTTTCTTTGTACCGTTTCATTTGCACGGAAGCGGGTGAAGGTTGCTTGTGTAGGTAATAGCATTACCTATGGCATAGGTGTATCCGATCCTGATAAGGAGTCCTATCCTGCCCGGTTACAGCAAATGCTGGGTGAAGGGTATACGGTGGAGCGTTTTGGAAAGCCGGGAGCTACGTTGCTGAACAAGGGACACCGGCCTTTTATGCAACAGAAAGAGTTTAAGGATGCATTGGCTTTTGCTGGTGATGTAGTGGTTATTCATTTAGGAGTGAATGATACAGATCCGCGTGATTGGCCCAATTACCGTGATTTTTTTATAGCGGATTATCGTGCACTGATTGATTCGTTCAGAGTGGCGAATCCTGAATGTCGTATTTTGATTGCCCGTCTGACTCCGATTGCCGACCGCCATCCGCGGTTTGAGTCCGGCACACGCGACTGGCATGATGAGATTCAGCTGGCTATAGAAACGATAGCGAAATACGCACAAGTACAGTTGATAGATTTTCATGCACCTTTATATCCATATCCTTTTATGTTGCCCGATGCTGTCCATCCCGATAAGGAAGGTGCGGCTGTCTTGGCAAAAACGGTGTATGAAGGCATAACCGGTGATTTTGGCGGTTTGCAAATGCCGGAAATTTATACGGACAATATGGTATTGCAGCATGGACGTCTGCTGACTATTCAGGGAAAAGCGGATGCCGGTGAGAAAGTAACTGTTTCCATAGACAGGCAGCAACTTCAGGCTGTGACGGGAGCAGATGGAAAGTGGGCGGTGGATGTCCGGCCATTGAAGGCGGGCGGTCCATATACACTGACTGTTTCTACAGAAAAACGGAAACTGGTCTATGAAAATGTGTTGGCGGGAGAAGTGTGGCTCTGTTCCGGACAATCGAATATGGAGTTTTATCTGAATTGGAGTGCGACTGCCGCACAAGATGTTCCTCAAGCTGCAAATAGCAATATCCGTTTTTATGATATGAAAGCCCGTTGGCGTACGGATGCGGTGGAGTGGGATGCTTCGGTACTCGATTCATTGAATCATCTGCAATATTATAAGGATACACGGTGGACAGTTTGTTCGCCTGAAACAGCTGGTAATTTTTCGGCGGTGGCTTACTATTTCGGAAAGAAATTGCAGGATAGTTTGCAAGTCCCTGTAGGACTGATTTGCAATGCCATTGGCGGATCTCCTACTGAAGCATGGATAGACCGTAGTACATTGGAATATCGTTTTCCGGCTATTTTACGTAATTGGATGCAGAATGATTTTATCCAAGACTGGGTGCGTGGGCGTGCTGCCTTGAATGTAAAGAAGTCTTTCAATAAATTGCAACGCCATCCTTATGAGCCTTGTTATTTGTATGAATCGGGTATCCGTCCTTTGGAACAGTTTCCGGTCAAAGGCTTTATTTGGTATCAGGGTGAGTCTAATGCCCATAATCGGGAGACTCATGAAAAGTTGTTCAGATTGTTGGTGGAAAGTTGGCGCAAGAATTGGGGGGATGCGGAACTTCCATTCTATTTTGTCCAATTATCCAGTATAGACCGTCCGTCATGGACTTGGTTCCGTGATAGCCAGCGTCGTTTGATGGCGGAGATTCCTCATATCGGTATGGCTGTCAGTTCAGATAGGGGAGACTCATTGGACGTACACCCCAAACAGAAAAGAGAAGTCGGTGAACGGTTAGCTGCATGGGCTTTGAATAAAACATACGGATATAAAAATGTCATTCCTTCGGGACCGCTTTATAAATCAGTCGTATTTAGTGGAGGTGCGGCTTATATTTCTTTTGATTATGCGGAGAAGTTGTCCACTTCGGATGGGAAACCGGTTCGTACATTCGAAGTGGCAGGTGATGATGGATTATTTTATCCGGCACAGGCTGTTGTTGAAAACGGTAAAATAAAAGTATGGAGTGATAAGGTGAAAGAGCCGGAAACGGTTCGTTACGGATGGCAGCCATTTACCCGTGCCAATCTGGTAAATGGCGCCGGTTTGCCTGCTTCCACATTCCGGGCTGAATAGTATATAAATTAATAAAGATAGGTAAGATGAAGAAAACATTAAAAGTTTTGATGATGTTAGGATGCTTTCCGATGATGCTCAGTGCAAAGGAGTATAAGAAGTCAGAGAGTCTGAGTCTTGATAAGGGATGGGAGTTCGCCCAGGTCGGCCGGAATGAATGGTTGCCGGCTACGGTGCCCGGAACGGTACATCAGGATTTGATTTCTCATAATAAACTGCCCAATCCATTTTATGGGATGAATGAGCAAAAAGTGCAGTGGGTGGAGAATGAGGACTGGGTCTATAAAACTACTTTTAATGTGACAGATGAGCAACTCTCGCGGGATGCTGCCTTGTTGATTTTGGAAGGATTGGATACGTATGCAGATATTTACCTGAACGGCTCTTTGTTGGAACGTACGGACAATATGTTTGTCGGCTATACTCTTCCGGTAAAAGAGGTGTTGCGGAAGGGAGAAAACCATTTGCAGATTCTGTTTCATTCACCTGTCAAGCAAACGTTGCCCCAATGGGAAACCAATGGCTTTGATTATCCTGCTGATAATGACCATAGTGATAAGCGGGTCAGTATCTATAGCCGTAAAGCGCCTTACAGTTATGGCTGGGATTGGGGAATCCGCTTGGTAACCAGTGGTATCTGGCGGCCTGTGACACTGACTTTTTATGATGTGGCACGCATTGATGATTACTATGTACGTCAGGCTTCGGTAACAAAAGATCTGGCGAAAGTTGAAAACCTCCTGACTGTAAACAGTGTTTCTGCAACTCCTCAGAAAGCGGAAGTAACCGTTGCTTATTCTTATAAGGAGGGTGAAAAGGTAACCGAACAGAAAGAGGTGACATTGCAGCCAGGAACAAACCATATTCTTCTTCCCATAGAGATACGGCAGCCTCATTTATGGATGCCTAATGGTTGGGGGGAACCTGCATTGTATGACTTTGAAGCCGTAATAAAGGTGGATGGTAAAGTGATAGCTTCTCAAAAAGAGCGTATCGGACTCCGTACAATAAAGGTGGTGAAAGAAAAAGACGATCAGGGAGAATCCTTCTATTTTGTAGTCAATGGTGAACCGATGTTTGCCAAAGGCGCGAATTTTATTCCGGATGATGCTTTGCTGCCTAACATTACTGAAGAACGTTACCGCCAGTTGTTCAAGGATGTGAAAGATGCCAATATGAATATGATTCGTGTATGGGGTGGAGGGATTTATGAGGATGATGCTTTTTACCAGGCGGCGGATGAGAATGGAATTTTAGTTTGGCAGGATTTTATTTTTGCCTGCACTACTTATCCGTCCGATCCTGCTTTTATGAAACGGGTAGAGGCCGAGGCGGAATATAATATCAAGCGTTTACGGAACCATGCCAGTCTGGCTATGTGGTGTGGAAATAATGAAATTTATGAAGGTATGCGTTACTGGGGATGGGATAAGAAATACACTGATCCCGGTATTATGGAAGGAATGAAGCAGGGTTATGACAAACTTTTCCGTGAGTTGTTGCCTCGTAAAGTAGCTGAACTTGATCCGGACCGTTTCTATATGCATGGTTCTCCGTACGAGGCCAATTGGGGACGTCCCGAAAGCTGGAAGATTGCCGACAGCCATAATTGGGGTATCTGGTATGGTCAGAAACCGTTTGAAAGTCTGGATACGGAAATTCCGCGTTTTATGAGTGAGTTTGGTTTTCAGGCATTTCCTGAAATGAAGACGATTGCTACTTTTGCCTCACCGGAAGATTATGCATTGGAATCGGAGGTGATGAATGCTCATCAAAAAGCCACTATCGGTAATTTCCTCATCAAGAAGACTATGGGACTGTATTATAAAGTACCTGAAGATTTCGATCAGTTGGTTTATATGGGTTTGGTTTTGCAGGGGGTAGGAGTGCGCCAGGGTTTGGAAGCCCATCGTCGTAACCGTCCCTATTGTATGGGGACTTTATATTGGCAGCTGAATGACAGCTGGCCGGTCGTTTCCTGGTCGAGCATTGATTATTATGGCAATTGGAAAGCGTTGCATTATCAGGCAAAAAGAGCTTTTGCTCCGGTATTGGTAGATGCTGTCAAGGAAGGGGAGGATTTGAATATTTATGTTATGTCGGACAAGCTGGAAGCGGATAAAGAGGTGACTTTATTGTTGCGTGTGATGGATTTTAATGGAAAAGTTCTGACTAAAAAGAGTATCAAGGGCGAGGTTCCGGCCAATGCTTCCACCTTATATTATAAGGAACCTTATGCGGGTATAACAACAAGTCCTCAAAATACTTTTCTTCTAATGACATTAAAAAACAAGAAAGGTGAGGTTTTATCCGAAGAAATTTATTACTTTAACCACGCAAAAGATCAGGAGCTACCGAAGACCGAGATCCGCTATAAAGTGAAGCCGATGGATGGAAAATATGAAGTGACTCTGTCTGCCAGACAGCTGGCCAGGGATGTGTTCATAGAGATTCCTGTTCAAGGTGCGAAATTTACTGATAACTTCTTTGACTTGTTGCCGGGACAGACAAAGAAAGTGATTATTACTTCAGATAAACTGAAGAAGAATGAAAAGGTTGATATAACTATCAAGCAATTAAGTGATACTAACTAATCAATTAATATCTATTATGAAAACTTTAATGGGCCTTGCAGGGCTGACAATGGCAGGTTTTATGCTTTTATCCTGTAACACAGAAGTAAAAGAAGCAAATTATCAGATAATTCCGTTACCGCAGGAAATTTCGGTAATGGATCAGGCTGCTCCGTTCATTTTGTCAAATGGAACTAAGATAATGTATCCGGAAGGCAATGAAAAGATGCAAAGGAATGCTGAATTTCTGGCAAGTTATATCAAAGATCTTACCGGAAAGTCATTGGCTGTACAAGCTGGCACAGATGGCAAGGGGATAATCCTGCAATTGGGTGGAAATGCTAAAAATCCTGAAGGATACCAGTTGAAGGTAACCAGCGACCAAGTGGTTATTTCCGGACCTACGGAAGCCGGAGTATTTTATGGCATCCAGACTTTGCGTAAATCTATTCCGGTGGCACAAGGAGTGGATATCGCTTTACCGGCGGTTGAAATCAATGACTATCCTCGTTTCTCTTACCGTGGTGCTCATTTGGATGTTTCCCGTCATTTCTTCCCGGTTGATTCGGTAAAGCGTTTTATAGATATGTTGGCTTTACATAATATGAATCGTTTTCATTGTCATCTTACAGATGATCAAGGTTGGAGAATTGAAATCAAAGGTCTTCCTGAATTGACGGAAGTGGGTTCTAAGAGAACGGAAACCGTTATCGGTCATAACTCGGGAAAATATGATGGAAAGCCTTATGGTGGCTTCTTCACACAGGAAGAAGCAAAAGAAATTGTAGCTTATGCTGCCGAACGTCATATCACGGTTATTCCTGAAATAGATTTGCCGGGGCACATGCAAGCGGCATTGACTGCATATCCTAACTTAGGCTGTACAGGTGGTCCGTATGAAGTATGGAAAATCTGGGGAGTATCGGAAGATGTGCTTTGTGCAGGAAATGATGAAACCTTGAAATTCATAGATGATGTATTGGGAGAAATTATTCAGATTTTCCCGTCAGAATATATTCATGTGGGTGGTGATGAATGTCCTAAAGTGCGTTGGACAAAATGTCCAAAGTGCCAGGATCGTATCAAAGCTTTAGGTATTAAGGCTGACAAGAACCACACGGCAGAGGAAAAATTACAGAGCTTCATTATCAATCATGCGGAAAAATTCTTGAATGACCACGGACGTCAGATTATTGGCTGGGATGAAATTCTGGAAGGCGGGTTGGCTCCTAATGCTACTGTCATGTCATGGCGTGGTGAAGGTGGCGGTATTGAGGCTGCCAAGCAGAAGCATGATGTTATTATGTCACCGAATACTTATTTGTATTTTGACTATTATCAGAGCAAGGATGTGGAACAGGAACCGGAAGCCATTGGCGGTTACTTACCTTTAGAACGTGTGTATAGTTATGAACCTATGCCGGCATCACTGACACCGGAGGAACAGAAATATATTAAAGGTGTACAGGCTAATTTGTGGACTGAGTATATTCCTACATTTAGTCAGGTGGAATATATGGAATTACCACGTATGGCCGCTTTGGCAGATATTCAATGGACAAATCCTGAACATAAGGATTATCAGGATTTCTTGCAGCGTTTGGTACGTATGGTGAAGATATATGATGTATATCAGTATAATTATGCCAAGCACGTGTTTGATGTGACTGCCCGGTTTGAGCCTAATGCGGAAACTGGTACGGTGGATGTTACTTTGTCTACTGTAGACAACTGTCCGGTATATTATACATTGGATGGCACAGATCCCACTACCGCTTCACAGCTTTATACAGAACCGGTGAAGATCAATACAAATTGCACGTTTAAGGCTATGGCTGTCCGTCCTACAGGCAATAGTCGTATTGTGAAAGAAGACATTGCGTTCAGCAAATCGACTTCAAAGAAAATAACAGCTCTACAACCTGTGAACAAGCAATATGAATTTGCCGGTATCTCTACCTTGGTGGATGGTTTGAAAGGAAATAGAAATTATAAGACAGGACGTTGGATTGCTTTTTATAAGAATGATATGGAAGCCGTGATTGATTTCGGGCAGCCGGCTGATTTCAGCAAAGTGACACTTACTACAAATGTGGAGAAGGGTGACTGGATATTTGACGCGCGTTCCATCAGTGTCGCTGTTTCAGAAGACGGTGAGAATTTCAAGCAAGTAGCTTCAGAAGAATATCCTGCAATGACTTTGGATAATCCAAACCAATTATATGAACATGTATTGAGCTTTGAACCTGTGAAAGCACGTTATCTGAAAGTATTGGCAAAGCCGGAATACAATATTCCTTCTTGGCATGGAGGTAAAGGAAATCCTGCTTTTCTGTTTGTAGATGAAATTACTGTAGATTAATTGTAAAATCAGTGCTGGTGTTGCGTAGCGTTTGTCCTAAAAGATAGCTGCGCAACACTGCTTGTAAAGAATTTGTAAACTTCACCATGAAAACATGATCAGGAAAATAATATATGGCATTTATGCGATAATAGGCATGATGGTAGTGGCTGCTTGTAGCAGCCGGCCGGATGTTTATGAAATATCTCTTGAGAAAATGCAGGGATTTCCTACGGAGGATGCTGGTTTTCTTAAGGGAGTTTCTGCATTATATGCGGGAGTGATTGATGGAAATTTATTAATAGCCGGAGGTTGTAATTTTCCCGATACACCGGCGGCCGATGGCGGGAAAAAAGTCTTTTACCCAGATGTATATATAACCTCTTTGTCAAATGATACGGCTTTTGAGTGGAAAAAAATAGGCCAACTGCCTCAGGCAGCAGCTTATGGAGTCACTATTTCTACTGAAAAAGGGTTAATTTGTGTTGGAGGAGCTACAGCAACCCATAGCCTGTCTGATGTTTTTCTTTTATCTTTGCAAAAAGACGTTTTGAAAAAGGATACGTTACCATCCTTACCTGCAACTATAGATAATATGGCAGGTGCATTAGTAGGACATTCACTATATATTGTCGGGGGAAATGTAAATGGCATTCCGTCCTCGGCCATGTACATGCTTGATCTGTTGGATTTGTCTGGAGGATGGAAAAAAGAAACAGATATTCCGGGTGAACCCAGAGTACAACCTGTTTGCGTGGCGCAAGACGGAAAACTTTATATATGGGGTGGCTTTGCCCCGGCTATTGAAGGGCACCAGGCTTCTTTATCGGTAGATGGATATATGTATTCTCCGGAAACGAAAGAATGGTCATCGGTTGCCACTCCGTGTGATGCAGAAGGTAATGAGATCTCTTTAGGTGGTGGAATGGGAACCTCTTTTGGCGAGGGGATGATATTGTGTGCCGGAGGAGTTGATAAGGATATATTCTTAAAGGCTCTCCAAGGTATTTATGCGGGAAAAGAATATTTGTCACATCCTGTAGAGTGGTATCGGTTTAACAGAAATCTGCTGCTCTATCATCCACAGACGAATAAATGGACTACATTAGGCGAATATGAGCAAGGTGCGCGTGCCGGAGCTGTAATAGTTTCTCAGGACGGATTCCATTACATTATTAATGGAGAACTGAAACCGGGCATTCGTACCAATGAAATTAATAGAATTAAAGAAAATAGAAGATGAGAAAATTGATTATATTGGCAGGAGCTGCATTGGGCTTGTTGTTTGCAAGTTGCACAAAGGAAGAGCAACGCACACTTTCTGTTATTCCTGCACCATTGAAGGTGGAATTGCAACAGGGAGTGTTTCCTCTGAATCCGGAAACAGGATTGTATATAGATGCGTCCGAAGGAGATAAAAAGATTTTGAAGGATTATTTGGCGGCTTCTTTCATGAAGCTGAAACCGGTAGCGGCAGAAGAGGGACATACTATTGTCTTGAAGCAAGTGGCTCAATTGCCGGAGGTAAACTCTTCCGAGGGGTATGTTCTGACGGTAACTCCTGATCAGGTACTTATTCGTGCGACTTCCGGAGCAGGACTATTCTATGGAGTTCAGACTATGCTGCAAATGGCTGATGAAAAAGGATTGCCGGTAGGAGTCATTACAGACGAGCCCCGTTTTGCTTATCGTGGCTTTATGATGGATGTTTCCCGTCATTTTTTCAACAAGGAATTTATAAAAAAGCAGATGGATGCTTTGGCATATTATAAATTGAACCGTTTGCATCTGCATCTTACTGACGCTGCGGGCTGGCGTATTGAAATAAAAAAATATCCCCGTCTGACAGAATTTGCGGCATGGCGTGAGTTTCCTACATGGAAAGAATGGTGGAATAACGGACGACGGTATGAAGAAGAAGGTAGTAAAGATGCTCACGGAGGTTATTATACTCAAGATGATATCCGTGAACTGGTGGCATACGCTCAGGAACGTTTTATTACTGTTATTCCTGAGATAGAGATGCCTGCACATTCGGAAGAAGTACTGACTGCTTATCCCGAGTTGTCTTGTACACACGAACCTTACAAACAAGCCGATTTCTGTGTCGGTAATGAAAAGACTTTTGAGTTTCTGGAAAATGTGTTGACAGAGGTGATGGAACTTTTCCCGTCCGAATATATTCATATAGGAGGGGATGAGGCCGGTAAAGCCTCATGGCCCACTTGCAAACTGTGTCAGGCACGTATGAAAAAAGAGGGCTTGAAAGATGTGAACGAGTTACAGAGTTATCTGATTCATCGTATCGAGGTCTTTTTGAATGCCCACGGACGTAAATTATTGGGTTGGGATGAAATATTGGAAGGTGGTTTGGCGCCTAATGCTACTGTCATGTCATGGCGTGGCACGGAAGGGGGAATGAAAGCGGTTGATTCCGGCCACATGGCTATTATGAGTCCGGGTGAGTTCTGCTATTTTGATTCTTATCAGGATGCTCCTGATTCCCAGCCGGAAGCAATAGGAGGGTATCTGCCTTTGGCCAAAGTTTATTCATTTAATCCTGTACCCGATACTTTGAGTGCGGATAAAGTCCAGTTAGTGTATGGAGTACAAGCTAATTTATTCACAGAATATATTCCGACTCCGGAACATGCGGAAATGATGATTTATCCTCGTATTCTTGCGTTGGCGGAAGTTGCTTGGAGTGATCCTTCTGTGAAGAACTATGATGATTTTCATGCTCGCGCATTGAAAGAGGTAGAGGCATTGAAAGCTGAAGGATACCATCCTTTCGATTTGAAAAATGAGATAGGAAATCGTCCGGGAGCGGATCAGCCCATACAACACTTGGCAGTAGGTAAGAAAGTGACTTACGGACCGGATGCCGCTTATTATCCCGGCTATTCGGCCGGTGGTGATAGTGCCTTGGTAGATGGGGTGATTGGAGGCTGGACTTATGGTGACAAGCGCTGGCAAGGTTTCATAGACAAAAAAAGAATGGATGTGACCATTGATATGGAAAAAGAAACAGAAATTCATTCTGTTGGAGCAGACTTTATGCAGGTGTGTGGACCTGAAGTCTTTATGCCTTCAGAAGTAATCATTTCCGTTTCTAATGATGGTAAGGAGTTTACGGAACTGAAGCGCATGGAACACAAAGTAGTGAAGGATGACAAGGTGACTTTCACCAACTTTGGTTGGGAAGGAAATGCCAAAGCACGTTACATACGTTATCAGGCATCTTCGGGTGAATTCGGAGGTTTCTTGTTTACAGATGAAATTGTAGTGAAATAATAGAACCTATATAAACAACAAATAGCATGAAGAAACAAATTTTGTTATCGGCTGTTCTGATTTGTATCTCAGTTTTTTCTGCGGCAGCACAGAAAGAGCCGGTAGATTATGTAAACCCTTTTGTGGGTACTACTAATTACGGTACGACAAATCCCGGAGCATTAACTCCTCATGGAATGATGTCGGTGACTCCTTTCAATGTGATGGGAGTTCCCGAAGGGGATAAGGATAAAGATAAGCAATGGTGGTCCACTCCATACGAATTCAATAATAAATATCTTACCGGTTTTGCGCACGTTAACCTTAGCGGGGTAGGCTGTCCGGAATTGGGGTCATTGTTATTGATGCCTACCACCGGCAAACTGGATGTGGATTATCATAATTATGGAAGTTTCTATCAAGGTGAAACTGCAAATCCGGGTTATTATACCAATATACTGGATAAATACAATGTGAAATGTGAACTGACTGCCACCCCACGTACCAGTATGGCACGCTTTACTTTTCCTGCCGGACAAAGCAATATCTTGTTGAATCTGGGAGAGGGATTGACCAATGAGAGTGGTGCTACCGTTCGTTTTGTAAACGACCGTGAGATTGAAGGTACCAAGTTGTTGGGAACTTTCTGTTACAATCCTCAGGCAGTATTTCCCATCTATTTTGTAATGCGTATCAACAAAGTACCGGCAAAACGCGGTTATTGGAAAATGATGCGTCCGATGGGTGTGGAGGCGCAATGGGACGATACAGCCGGTAAATACAAACTCTATACTGCTTATACAAAAGAAATAAGCGGAGATGATATAGGAGTGTGGTTTACTTACGATACTACGGCGGAAGAAGTGATTGAGGTCAGTATGGGCGTATCTTTTGTCAGCATTGAGAATGCTCGTCTGAATTTGGAAAAAGAACAGCCTTTCGGCACAACATTCGACAAACTGCGTGCGGAGGCCCGTAAGAGATGGAACGATGATCTTTCCCGTATCAAGGTAGAAGGTGGTACGGAAGAACAAAAGGGGGTATTCTATACCGCTATGTATCATACCATGATTCATCCTAATATTTTGCAGGACGTAAGCGGACAATATCCACAAATGGAGGGAGACAAGATTCTGACCACCAACCGTAACCGTTATACGGTATTCTCATTGTGGGATACTTATCGTAACTACCATCAGTTGATGACTTTGGTCTATCCGGAACGTCAGATGGATATGATACATACTATGATGGGTATGTATAAGGAACACGGATGGTTCCCGAAATGGGAATTATATGGTCGTGAAACATTGACTATGGAAGGTGACCCCTCTATTCCTGTTCTGGTAGACAGTTGGATGAAGGGATTGCAAGACTTTGACATTGACGAAGCTTATAAGGGAATGTATAAGTCGGCCACTACTCCGGGCAAGGATAATCTGATGCGTCCGGATAATGACGATTATATGTCCAAAGGGTATGTGCCGATGGAAAGCCAGTATGACAACTCGGTTTCTCATGCTTTGGAATATTATGTTGCCGACTATGCGCTGTCCACTTTGGCAGAGGCTCTAGGTAAAAAGGAAGATGCGAAACTGTTCCGCAAACGTTCTATGGGGTATAAGAATTATTATAGCAAGGATTTCGGAACTTTGCGTCCTATCACCAAGGAAGGTAAGTTCTATGAACCGTTTGACCCGAAAGAAGGAGCGAATTTTGCACCTAGTCCCGGTTTCCACGAAGGTAACGCATGGAATTACACTTTCTTTGTTCCTCATGATATCAATGGACTGGTGAAACTGATGGGAGGTGATAAGAAATTTGTCGATAAGCTGCAAAGCGTGTTCGATGAAGGAAATTATGATCCGGCTAATGAACCCGATATAGCTTATCCTTACCTGTTCAGTCGTTTCAAGGGTGAAGAATGGCGTACACAGAAATTGGTGAAGGAATTGCTGGCTAAGTATTTCACAACTAAGCCGGATGGAATTCCTGGCAATGATGATACGGGTACGATGTCTGCATGGGCTATATTCAGTATGATGGGATTCTATCCGGATTGTCCGGGTGTGCCCGAATATACATTGACTACTCCTACTTTTGATAAAGTGACCGTTCAGCTTGATCCTAACTATTGGGGCAAGAAAGAATTGGTTATCAAGAAAGAAGGACAAGGGGATTATATAAAGGAAATCAGACTGGGCAATAAGAAACTTAATAAATATTTGATTTCGCATGATGATTTGATCAAGGCAGGTGAAATTACTTTTATAGTAACAGAAAATCCTAATAAGAAATAACTATGAATACGAAACGATTTTTGTGTGCTGCGTTAGGAGCTGTTTGTTGTTTTGCTTTTATGCAAGCGCAGGTACGTACAGAGCAGACTTTCGAAAAAGGGTGGAAATTTACGCGTGAAGATAATGCGGAATTTGCCAATCCCGGTTATAATGACAGTAAATGGCAGAACGTCACCGTTCCTCATGATTGGGCGATTTATGGTCCGTTCAGTATCAATAACGACAAGCAGGAAATGGCTATCACTCAGGATGGACAAACAGAGGCTCTGGAACATGCCGGCCGTACCGGAGGTCTTCCATTTGTAGGAACCGGATGGTATCGCCTGAACTTTGATGCTCCCGGTTTTGAAAAAGGCAAGAAGGCTACTTTGATATTTGACGGAGCAATGAGCCATGCCCGTGTCTATGTGAACGGGCAGGAGGCAGGCTATTGGCCATACGGTTATAATTCCTTTTATGTGGATGCGACCCCTTATCTGAAACCGGGTGAGAAGAACGAGCTGGCAGTCCGTTTGGAAAACGAGCCTGAATCATCACGTTGGTATCCGGGGGCCGGTTTGTACCGCAATGTTCATCTGGTAATCAATGAAGATGCGCATATCCCGACATGGGGGACGTATGCTACCACTCCCGTGGTGACAGACAAATATGCAAAAGTGTCTTTGAAAACTTCTTTGGTTAGTCCCGAAGGAGCCAATAAGGATAATTACCGTATTGTGACGCAGATTAAGGATAAAAACGGCAAAGTGGTTGCTACCGGGGAAAACAAGTTAAGTGTTTTTGACAATACTTTGTTTGAACAGGAGTTTGCAGTAGCCAATCCTGAGTTGTGGAGTCCTGAAACTCCGGTTCTTTATACGGCTGAATCCAAAGTATATGAAGGGAATACCTTGAAAGACGAATATACCACTCGTTTTGGTATCCGTACCTTGGAGATTATCCCCGACAAGGGTTTCTTTCTGAATGGAAAATTGACCAAATTCAAAGGAGTATGTAACCATCATGACTTGGGCCCGTTGGGAGGTGCTGTAAATGATGCCGCTATCCGTCGTCAGATTCGTATTCTGAAAGATATGGGCTGTAATGCAATCCGTACTTCTCATAATATGCCGGCTCCCGAACTGGTGGAGGCTTGTGACGAGATGGGTATGATGGTGATGGCGGAATCCTTTGACGAATGGAAATCGGCAAAGATGGCCAATGGATATCATAAAGTATTTGATGAATGGGTGGATAAGGATTTGACGAATCTGATTCGTCACTATCGTAATAACCCAAGTATTGTGATGTGGTGTACAGGTAATGAAGTACCTGATCAGTGGAGCGGCAGTAACGGTCCGAAACTCTCGCGTATGTTGCAGGATATTTGCCATCGTGAAGACCCCACCCGCCCTGTAACACAAGGTATGGATGCGCCCGATGCCGTGGTAAACAATAATATGGCTGCCGTTATGGATGTGGCCGGTTTCAATTATCGTCCCCATAAATATCCTGAAAACTATAAGAAGTTGCCTCAGCAGATTATTTTAGGTAGTGAAACAGCTTCTACAGTAAGTTCGCGTGGTGTCTATAAATTCCCCGTTGTCCGTCAGGCTATGAAGAAATATGACGATCATCAGTCTTCTTCTTACGATGTGGAACATTGTGGTTGGTCCAATTTGCCGGAAGACGACTGGATTTGGCACGAGGATAACGCATGGGGGATCGGAGAGTTCGTATGGACGGGCTTCGATTATCTGGGCGAACCGACTCCTTATTATACTGACTGGCCCAGCCATTCTTCTTTGTTCGGTATAATCGACTTGGCCGGATTGCCCAAAGACCGTTACTATTTGTACCGCAGCCATTGGAACAAAGATGAAGAGACACTGCACATCCTTCCTCATTGGACATGGCCGGGACGTGAAGGAGAAGTGACCCCGATCTTTGTCTATACCAATTATCCGTCTGCAGAAGTGTTTATCAATGGCAAGAGCCAGGGTAAGCGTACCAAGGATTTGACTGTAACGGCTGAAAATAGTGCGGATTCTGCTTCCATAGCAGATTTCAAGCGCCAGAAACGCTACCGTTTGATGTGGATGGATACAAAGTATGAGCCGGGAACCGTGAAAGTGGTTGCATACAATGAGAAAGGGGATGCTGTAGCCGAAAAGGAAATCCATACGGCAGGTAAGCCCGACCATATAGAATTGGTTGCAGATCGCAATGAAATAAAGGCTGATGGCAAGGACTTGTCATTTGTCACGGTGAGAGTGGTGGATAAAGAAGGTAACCTTTGTCCCGATGCGCAACATCTCATCAAGTATGCTGTAAAAGGTGCGGGAACCTATCGTGCCGGTGCAAACGGAGACCCCACTTCATTGGAACTTTTCCATGTTCCGCAAATGAAAGTGTTTAACGGAATGATGACTGCTGTTGTGCAAAGCACCGATAAACCGGGAGAAATTACACTGACCGCAACAGGTAAAGGACTTAAATCAGGTAGGCTAGTTTTAATAAGTAAGTAAAAAGATTTGTTTCAATTTCCACTATCTGTGCCCCGCTTGATTTTATTAAGCGGGGCTTATTTATTAAAAAAGTTAGAAAATAATTGGGGAAATCTGTTTCAGAAAGTGAAAAAGTTGCTATTTTTGTTGGCGAATTTAATATGCCAATTAAAAATCCTAACTTATCATAGTATCATGTTGACCCAAATCATTAACGCAAAGATTCTTACCCCACAGGGCTGGTTGAAGGACGGGTCTGTCCTTATGCGCGACAATAAGATTTTAGAAGTTACCAATTGTGATTTAGCTGTTATCGGAGCCGAGCTGATTGACGCTAAAGGTATGTATGTTGTTCCCGGTGGTGTGGAAATCCATTGTCATGGTGGTGGTGGCGGTGATTTTATGGAAGGTACGGAAGAGGCTTTCCGTACAGCCATTAATGCTCACATGAAACATGGTACTACCAGTATTTTTCCAACATTGTCTTCTTCTACCGTACCGATGATTGAGGCGGCTGCCGAAACTTGTACCAAGTTGATGGCGGAACCGGACAGTCCGGTATTGGGATTGCACCTGGAAGGTCATTATCTGAACATCAAGATGGCCGGTGGACAAATGCCTGAGAATATTAAAGATCCGGACCCTAATGAGTATATTCCTATTGTAGAGAAATGGAATTGTATCAAGCGTTGGGATGCAGCTCCCGAATTGCCGGGGGCTATGCAGTTCGGAAAATACATTACGGGAAAAGGGATTGTGGCATCTGTGGCCCATACTCAGGCTGAATATGAAGACATTCGTTCTGCATGGGATTCAGGTTATACGCTGGCCACGCATTTCTATAATGCAATGCCCGGTTTTCACAAGCGTCGTGAGTATAAATATGAAGGAACAGTAGAGAGTATTTATCTGATAGACGATATGAATGTGGAAGTGGTGGCCGATGGCATTCATGTACCACCTACCATTTTACGGTTGGTTTATAAGATAAAGGGTGTAGAACGTGCTTGTGTCATTACAGATGCTTTGGCATGTGCGGCCAGTGACAGTAACGTGGCTTTCGATCCTCGTGTCATCATAGAGGATGGTGTGTGCAAACTGGCAGACCGTTCAGCATTGGCAGGCAGTGTGGCTACCATGGACCGTTTGATCCGTACCTTGGTGCAGAAGGCGGAAATTCCTTTGGAGGATGCTGTCCGTATGGCTTCCGAAACTCCTTCGAAATTTATGGGAGTATATGACCGTAAAGGTTCCTTGCAGAAAGGAAAAGATGCCGATATCTTGATTCTTGACCAGGATTTGAATATCCGTGCCGTATGGGCGATGGGCAAGCTGGTCGAAGGAACTTATACATTATAAAAAAGAGTGCTTTCGGCAATTTGAACTCTTTATAGTTCGTCATTCTTCATTTCATTCAGAAAGGCAAACTATAAAGAGTTTTCTTATCCTTTTTCTATGTGTAACACATATCCTTTCTTCATCAGTGATTCTATCTTCACACTGGAGTCATTGCGCAACGCTTTTCGTAAATAGGTTATTTGTACATTCAATGCCAGCGAATTGGCATAGGATGAAGCTCCCCATACATGTTTCAACAGTATTTCCCGATCTACGGGAACATGGAGGTTTTTAGCTAATATTCGGAGTATCTCAGCCTGTCGGGAAGTAATCAGTACCTTGTTATTTCCTGTCCTTATTTCATTGGTGGTATAGTTGAATGTACTTTTCCCGAATGTATAGATTTCTGTTTCAATTCTGTTGTCTACACATTGAAACCGTTCACGGATACGTGCCAACAGCTCTTCGGGATAAAAAGGCTTTGCTAGATAATCATTGGCCTGCAGATCAAAACCTTTCAGACGGTCGGCTTTATCGCTACGGTCTGAAAGAAAGAAAATAAGTACCTGATGATTTTGTTTCCGTATTTTTGCCGCTACCTCAAAGCCGTTCAGTTCGGGCATATTGATATCAAGCAATACCAAATCGGGCTTTATTAAGGGAAATTGCTGTAAAGCAATGTTTCCGTTCCCTGCGTAAGTAACTTCATAGCCTTCTGCTTCCAAAAAACGTTTTAAGAGCATGGAGTATTTTAAATCATCATCTGCGAAAAGTATTTTGATTGTTTTCATCTTATATGAATTGTTGAAATGATTATTGAGGTAATACAATACTGAAAGTCGTTCCTTTACCCGGCTGGCTGGTCAAGGATACGTATCCGTGGTGTGCTTCGGTGAGAAGTTTTACGTAACTTAGCCCTAGTCCGATACCCGGTATATTTCGGTCTGGTATATGGCTGCCGCGATAAAACTTATCAAAAACCTTGCTTTGCTCTGCTGGCGGAATTCCAATTCCGTTATCTGTTATTTGTATAGTAAGGGTGTGCCCTTTCTGTATACAGGATAAATCAATCCGGACTTCTTTACCGGAGTACTTGATGGCGTTCTCTATCAGGTTGCTGATGATGTTGGCAATATGTACCGGGTCGGCGATGACCAAAGTGGATTCCATTTTATAGTGCGGATGAACCGTAACCTGTTTATCGGCAGGTATATTGGTAAGCCGGATTAATTTATTTACGGTTTCCCGTAAATCAAAAGTACGGATGTGGAGAGGCGTGTGTTCATAGTCAGCCCGTGTCATATCCCTTACTTTGGCTAGGTAGGCAGAAAGATTGTCCAGTTCAAACATGGAATCCTTTACTACTTCATCCATTGCTCTTTCGTCTGTACGCATGGACTTGTTGTTGAGAAAGGCAATACACATTTTCAAGGTTTGTACGGGGCGTTTCAGCTCATGTATCATGGTATTTACAAAGCTTTTTCTCATTTCGTCTATTTTCCGTTGTTTCAAAATGGTCTTGATCTGGTAGATAAGGCAGAATACCAAGAGCAGAACTAATATCAGGCTACCCAACAGCTGCCATGCCATTTGTTGGAGAAGGGAGGGGAAAGGTATCTGTATGGATGCCGTCAATGCCTGTTTAAGTAAAGGATTATAAGGATAAACAATATACATTTCAGGTTTGAACAATCGGGTGGAAGAGGTATAGCTTCCATGCCACAGGATAGAATCAGTCTGCATCAGTCTGATATTTGTCAGTTTTATCCGGTTGGCTTGTAATAGTGAATCAAAAATTTCAGCTCGAAAGGGGTGGGTCATCTCGGCTCCATAACGTGTGGCTGCATCAAATAGAATTTCATTGGAAATGTTCTCTACCCGAAAACTGTCGCGGACTATAACACTTTCCTCATTCAACAATGCATTCTGTTTTATCAATGAATCCAGATTATTAATTTCACTTTTTTGTCTATAAAAACTAATGACACAGGTTGTTTTGCCGTTTTGGTTCACCGAATCCGGCATTTCTATTTTGTAGCTCAGTGTATATTTGTGGTTGTTAGTCCGTTTGTCATAGCGTGTATTCATTTCTTCTTTTTCCAGTTGCAGTATTTGTTTATGCAGTTCCTGCATGAACGTTCTCGTTGAATAGCAATATTGGTGGTGAAGCCAATAGCTTTGACCACCTATTATCAGTATAGCTGTAATGATAGTCAGTATCCATACTGTTTTTATTCTTTTTTCCATCTTTTCTTTTTTTCGTTAAAGCAAAGGTACGGGCTATCCTTAGATATGCAATGTACACGAGGGTTGTTTTTTCATCGGCGTAATATTTCAGTAATAATTTTGTGGTATCGGGAAGGAGAGAAGGACCTAGCTTTGCAGTATAAAATTCATCACTTAAAAACAATTCGGATTATGAAAAAGAAACTGGCAAACCTGTTATTTTGGGCAATCATGGCATTGCCGGCTACGGCGCAGATAACCATTCTCGCTGTGGATGATGTGAAGAAAAGCGAACCCATAGATGAATTGGTTTTCCGTGCCCAGTATGAGTTGAAGATGGTAGAGGACACAACTAAGGCCAATCGTCAGCCCAATTCGGAAACGATGATGCTGGAAGTGGGAAAGAAATGTTCGCAATTTTATAGTTACACTACTTATCTTCGGGATTCTACTTTGATCGCCGACTATGCTAATAAAGTGTCCCAAGATGTCTTGCAGCAACATGCCAAGGCTTATGGAAACGGGCGTATTACATATCGGATTTATAAGAACTATCCTACGGGAAAGGTGACAACGCTTGACCGGTTGGCTACCAGTAATTTCCGTTGCGAGGAAAAGAATGAAAAACCGGTATGGACCTTATTACCCGATACGGCTACTATTCTGACTTATCATTGCCGGAAAGCAACTGGTCACTTCCGGGGAAGAAGTTATACGGCATGGTTCACGATGGAAATTCCTGTAAGTGAAGGGCCTTGGAAACTTTGTGGATTGCCAGGTCTCATCATAAAGGCTGAGGATGACCGCCGACATTATTCATTTGAATGTACAGGTATCGAGCAATTCCGTGGACCGAAACCACTTCTTTTCAATGGAAAAGGTTTTGAATCCATCAGTCGTAGAGATTTGAATAAGGTATATGAGCGTTATGCCAAGGACCCGATAGGCTTTATCACTTCTACAGCCCCCAATGTAAAATTGACGGTAAAAGATGAACAAGGTAATACGTTGAAAAATTTTGAGTTACCTTATAATCCGATAGAATTATCTGAAAAATAACAAGATGAAAACAGCAATCATTCTCTCTTTGTTGAGCTTTTTGCTTCATATTCACACAAACGCACAAAACACGATAAAGGGACGGGTAACGGACAAAGTTACCCGTCAGCCTTTGGAATCCGCTACCGTCACTTTGCAACAGGGAGGGGATGGCAATATCATCAACTATACTTTGACAGATGCTGACGGACGTTTTCAACTTTCCTCTTCATCCTTGAAAGACAGGACAATAACGGTATTTTATATGGGTTACAGGAAAAAGACCATACCGGTACTTATCAGTCGTCCGTTAACTATCGAACTGGAGCAGGAAGCTGTCTTGCTGAAAGAAGTACAGATTCGTCCGGGGCGCGTATGGGGACGGCAGGATACCTTGAAATATGACCTCACCCGTTTTACATCTTCCAAAGATCGGAATGTAAGTGATGTGTTGAAAAAACTTCCCGGCATCAATGTGGAAGAGAATGGAACTATAAAATATAATGGAAAAGTGATCAGTAATCTCTATGTGGAAGGTATGGATGTGAGTGGCGGTCGTTATAATCAAATTAATAATAATCTGAAAGCGGATGCCGTACAGGCAGCGGAGGTCATTGAAGGACACCAACCGATTAAGTCCTTGCGTGGCAAGACCTTTACGGATGACGTTGCCTTGAATTTGAAATTGAAACCCGAAGTCCGTTCCCAATGGATTTATACCGTTATGGCAGGGGGAGGTTATGGAGAGAAGGCACTTTACGACGCTTCGTTCAATGTACTGCAATTGAGTCGTAACCGGCAGACTGTCTATACTTACAAGGCAAATAATATAGGCCGGAATCTGTTTTCCGACCAACAGAAACTGGCATCCGGCAATAGCTTTGACCGGGTGACGGACAGCAATCCTCCCATTTTTCTTCCTTTACCCGAACCGGCCATGCCCTTGTCGCAAAAAAGGCTGTTATTCAATGAAACGCATACAGCCTCTGCCAACCGCCTGTACCGATTGGATGAAGAAAAGCAATTACGATTTCAGTTAGGGTATATCCATGACCGCACAACCCGGCAATATGGAAGTGAGGAAATCTATTATTTTGCACAAGATACGGTGCATACGGCTATCAATCGGCATGACCGTTTAAAAACCGATTGTCTGAATGGTGAAGTAAATTATGAAGATAATGCTGCAAGTCGGTACACTCGTGAGAATTTTTCGTTTGCAGGAACATGGAAATCAGGAGTTTCGGATATAACGGGTGATAATGTTATTTTCCAAAAGATAAAGAATTCACAATGGGAATTGAAGAATTATTTCAACCAACTTTACACCAAAGAAAAATACACCTGGGGAATCCGGTCGTATATCCGTTACACCCATCTTCCTGCTTTACTGACAGTGATTCACCGCAACCTGCCCGTGTCATCTGCCGATAACAGACTGATTGCCACCTGCATCCACCGTAGGGACGAATTGAATTTGCCTGATAACATCAACGAAAACACATATCGAACTGTCACCGGACAGACATATGAGTCTATCCCTACGGAATATGAAGAAATGAACATCGACAATGCCTACACGGATAACGCCCTTTATGGGATGCGGAAAAAGAATGGAGTGAATTACCAGCTTACAGGTGGTTTTCGTGGCGAACTTTCTTCGGTGAGACAGGAGAATAGTTACTCTGCTCCTCGTTATTCCTTCTATACTATTCCCCGTATAGAATGGGAGAGGACTGATTTTTTACTCACCGCTGCTGCCACTGTCTGGTGGAATCGTCTTCCAAAGCAATCTTATTCCCGTTTTTATGCCGCTCCCTCCCTTTATTTTCGCTATAAGTTTAGTCCCCGTTGGAAAATGTCCTTATCAGGCAGCCTGGACGAGAGTGAAGGAGGAATACAGGATATCTATCCTTTCCATTATCGTGAAGATTATCGTACTGTGGTGAAACACACGGGAAAAGTAGCTGTAACCGTCCGGCAACTTTATACCTGCTATCTGGAATACAAAAATACTGTCAAGGAATTTTTCTGGACTTTATCAGCTTCCTATTCCCACAATCGTTATAATCTGATGGCAGAACGTAATTATAAGGACGGTAATTTTTATCTTTCGTCTGTGGAAAGAAATCATTCCTCTTATAGTTACGCCTTGAATACCATAGGGTCGAAAGGGGTATATGACTGGAATTTGAAGACTTCTCTGGAACTGACTTTAGCACGCAATGAAGGTAAACAGTTGAATGAAAATATCGTTCAGAATTACAGGTATGACTATCTGCGCGTCGAACCTAAAATTGTGTGGGCCCCTTCTGCACTTTTTGAGGTTGAATACAAAGCGACGGTCAGTTGTGGGGGTTCCGGAATAGGAAAGGATACCCGTTTAGACCCTTTATGGGATGTAGCTCAACGGCTGACTCTCAGTTTGGGATTTCATGATACGGACTTCCGGTTATCCGGAGAGCATTTTTATAATGATTTAAGCAAGGACCAGCATCTGAATACTTGGCTTGCAGATGTTTCATTGATACATAAATCCGGAAAATGGAGGTTTACCGCTTCTGCTATGAATCTGTTTAATAAGGAACAATATCGTTATACTCTTTATTCTGCTGTGCAGAGTTATACTTCTTGGGTAAAACTTCGTCCCCGCGAATTTATGGTATCTGTGCAATATCAGTGGTGAAAAAGAATTGGGATGGAGTTAAACTTGTAGCTTTCATGTAAGGACAGTGCTGTGTGTTTTACTGAAAGTATGAGGTGGACTGTATCTTTTTAGTGTTGCATAATATATCCTCTTCTATCTCTTCTGTTGTTTCTTCATGGTATTCTTTGTAGATAACCCCTTCATTCAGATAGTGGATAATATCACATATTTCCCTTAACGAGGCAATGAGATGTGATGAAATTATCACCGTCTTTTCTTTTGCTTTCAGTTGCCGGATGAGTCTTTTCATCAGGATACACCCCTTCAAGTCCACCCCATTGAACGGCTCGTCAAGAATAAATACGTCATTTTCTTGCAATAATAATGCCATAAATCCCAGTTTCTTTTTCATTCCGGTAGAATATTCGGCAGCATACCTGTCAAGGGGCAGTTGGAAAATTTCATTTAAATGTTGAATGGTGAGTGTACTGACCGGCAGACCTTTGGCCTTCATACAGAATTCCAAGTATTCAAGACCCGTGATTTGGGAATAAAAGAAGTTGGATGCAGACAGATAACCTGCTTTTAAAGTTTTGCTTTTGGTTATGCTTCCGGTATAATCATAGATTCCCGTCATGCAGTTGAATAAAGTAGTCTTTCCGGCACCATTCTCACCCACCAAGCCATATATTTTTCCAGGGTGATATTCTAAATGAATACCGTTTAATACTTTGACTTTACCGAATTTTTTATGTAAATCATTCACTTCTATCATAGTAATCTTTTTAAATGTTTGCGTGTCTGGCAGCTCAACAATGTGGTAAGAGCCATGCCGGGTATTAAAAGAAACGGACCAAAAAGAGAACCTAAATAAAAAGGCATCAATATACTTAATTGCACAATAAACAGCAATAGGGGGGATGGGATGATATGGCGCAACATACTGATGCCAATGGCATAAATCAAGGTGGCGATATAATAAGATAAGAAAAAGAGGATTTCATCTTGGTCATAGGTAGATGCTATAAGTGCTAAGCCGAAAGGAATGGAGGTGATGAAAACATTCCATGCGATACTTTTCGATTGGAAACGGCATAAAGTCTTGAAATTTTTGAAATGAAGAAGATATCCGGTGTCCATTGGTTGCAGATAGCCTGACGCCTGTATCAATCCCCATAGAACGACACACACTTTGTCTATTTTTATATTTCCGTGTACGGTTCCTGCTATGGAAAAAAGCAAGAGTAGGGCATATATCCAGAAAGATTGGCGGAACATCCGTATATATTCATAACTTCCTTTGTAGAGAAAAGGTAAGCGGATAGGTTTGTGTTCCAGCTTAATTTCTTTCAGGAAAGGCAATAACGTGGCGAACAGCCATAAACCGATAGCTTCTGTAAATCGCCCTTTTATCATTTCCATTCCCGCAAATGGTAATGTGATTAAAGTATACTCTTTGATCAGGAAGACTGGAAGATGGGACGTTAAAGTGTGTAGAAACTCTTTATCTTTTCTATAATTATGATAGCTGGCCAATAAGAGAACGCATACCACAGGAATGACGAAACGGTTTTCTGCCAAGAACAATATCATGATGGCAGCCACCGTTAAGATGGTAAGGAAGACTATTCTGAAGATGCCCAGTTCTATGACTATCCTTCCAAAATTTTTTAAACGAAGCAGCAGATACAGCTGAAACATAAAGTGCTTTTTTATTCTAGTTGAGGGTACAAAGGAATAAAATATCCGGTTAAGTACCCTCATAATGGAGTGAAAAATTATTCTTTATGCTCCTCTTTCAGTTCTGCTAACTCTTTGTTCACCCGTGTCAGCTCTTTAATTCTGTCAGATACATAATGGAAGAGGAAATAGTCAGTCAGAATAGCCATCAGCATCAAGATAGATATGGTCAATACCATCCACCATTGATGGTAATTATAAAAAAATACACCGAGGAATATGGTAACAATTGGGTATCCTGTAATATAGCCCCAATGAAATAACTTTTTGTATTGGAGTACATTCTTTATTTGTTCTTCCAGATTTCTTTCTTTATTTTTTTCCAGTTTTATAATTCCGATAAAGTTTAGAGCCAAAACATAAAGCAAGATTCCAAAGGTTAGTCGGCAGAAGGGGGAGAAAGTTACACCTTTGTGCTATAAAAATCTGTGTATTGAAAATAGGTATTACAGGTCTGTTCTTTCAAATGCAATGATTTAGTAATTTTCTTAATGTAGCAGGCAGGATTACTTTTTGCGGACGTTAAAGCATTTGTCGAAAAAGTCTTTTTTGTTTTTCCCGTAAACATTCGTGTCAAGTCCTTTCCATGTCTCAGGAAATATCTTTTTAGCGAGTTCTACCTCTTCTTTAAGAACCGCAATATTATCAGTCATCAATGCCATGTTCAGTGCGCGGTTAATGCGGAAACTGGCATACTTGAGGCTGTCTGTAGCATATTCTTTTATGAGGATGGCATAGGCGGAATCGGCAGACCGATAATTTTTTTGGGCGGTAAGGCTGTCTCCGAAATAATCTTCAAACATCGCTTTCATTGACCATAAGTCGGCACTGAGGGGGGATTGTTTTTCGGCTTGCCGGAGTACAGACAGAATCTCATGGTACTTTTTGCACGCTGATAAATAACTGATTCTTCCCACATACACTTTTATATTGGTAGGGTCAATGGCTAACGTGCTGTCCAGTTTGGCCCATATTTCCTTGTCGTTTATAGAGATATGTTCACTGTCATTATTAAAGAAGAAAGTGCTGTCCAAAGAAGGAGACCATAGGTTTCCCGCTTCTGCTACCAGACGGTTGGCTTCTTGGGTGTGGAGGTTTTCTTCTGTAGTTACGGGGTTGGAATGGTGTTTGCATGAAGCTGTAAGAGTTAATAATAAGCCAAGTAAAATGGTGGTTTTCATCAGTCTGTGTATTATGGGTATTAGTTTGTTGCCAACACAAAAATACGATAAAAAAGTGATATGTGGCAAAAAGGCAGTAAGAGTTTTGTTGCAAGTGTCGATTTTGCGCATAGAACTTCTTTTTCTAACTCATATATATCAAATATATTTTCAGATGATTGGTTATAACGGTTCTGTTTATATCAGACAATGTTTTCATTGCTTTCCGTGTACATCAAATCACTTCGTATCCTTTTGTTTATTCATTCTGTTTTTTAAGAAAGGGCCAACTACCTGATTATTTTTCTCCTTAATCCATCTTTTCCGTTATATTAAGCCTTTTTCCCCTAAAGATTAAGTACTTTTGTCCAGATGTGTTCTATCTCCATAGGTTGCGGAGTTGACTCCATAAGCTTTGGAGATAACTCCATAGCCTTTGGAGTTAAGTCCAAAGCTTATGGAGATAGAATACAAAAGGAAGAGAACCCTTAACCATAGAGCAGAAAGGGCTTACGGATACAGATCAAATCTTTTAATGATGGATATAAAATATGATTTCAAGGCCAACCCTTTCAAGGAAAAGGACGGCAAGCCGGTGCTTTATCCGGCGGTAGTGGTGAAGGAAACGATTACTACCGATCACATAGTGAAGGAGTTGTCCAAGCATAGCGCATATTCGGCGGGCTGTGTGGTGGGAGTGCTACAGGAGGTGGCCGATATGGTTGTATCCCATTTGCGGCAAGGGAAAAATGTGCGGCTGGACGGACTGGGTACGTTCTCTCTTGCCTTGTCTTCGCGTGAGGTGACAGACCGGAAAGAGATACGTGCGGCATCCGTGAGGATAAAGAAAGTGAACTTCCGTCCGGTACCGGAGTTAGTCAAGAGGGTACGTCTGGATACGGATATCCTTCGTGCCGAGTTCGGCTTCCTGCCTACGGGGAAGAAGTATACTAAAGAGGAGCGTTGGAAATTGCTGGAAGCTTATTTGAAGGAACACGGTTCCATTACACGTCTGGTTTATTCGGAATGCTTGGGGATGGCGCGCACCACGGCTGCTTATGAGCTGAAGGGTTGGTACGAAGAGAAGAGATTGGACAAAGAGGGAAAGCACTCTCATGCGGTGTATGTGCTGCGCAAACAGGAAAGTGTTCCCGAAGTTTAGTCTTATCCGTTTGGGAATAAAAAGAGAAGGAAGGTGGTTATACAAGAAAGGGTGGTAGCAGTGGTAGCACTTTTTAAAACTCGGGGTTCTTCTTCATTTTGGGGGCAACACTTCACTACCAAAGTTCGACCAATAAAGACATTCGAATGAATATTCGAAAATAGAGAATAATATATCCCCGAATACAATCTAATAGCCGATGAATAAAGGGATATGAATAAATCACTTGCCCCAAAATGAAGAAGAACCAAAAACTCAGGGTAGAGACTTTTACAGTTTGTCATGTAAAGTCCCGGCTGCTTTCAGATAAGCCACATAGTTCAGGTAAAGTTGGAAACGGGCATCCACTTGGGTTTCGTATGCCTGTTGCCATAGTGCTTGGGCTTCCAGATGGTCTGAAAGAGTTTCCAGTCCTACTTCGTACTGGCTTTTGCTGACGCGTCGGTTCTCTTCCGCCTGCCGCAGGGAACGGTCGGCAAGTTCGCTTTCCAGTTTCGCTTCGTCCAAATTGTTGGCGGCCTGGGTCAGTTCCAGTAGCATTTGCTCGTTCAGATTTTGCTGTTGCAGACGGGTCTGTTCCAGCCTGGCTTTGGCTGCACGTACCTTGTTGCTGCGTTCGCCGAAATGGAAAAGGGGAATACTTACGTTCAACAGGACAGAGAAACTGGCATTATCCAGAAAATTCTTTTCGTTCAGTTCCAAACCGTGTACATAGTCGTATGAACCTTTGATGCCTACTTTGGGAAGCAGTTCACTGCGGTTTAACTTGACTTGTTGGCGGGCGATGGCCACTTGTTTGTCCAGTATACCGTATTCCGGACGACGGGTGATATCCAGTACCTGTAATTCCATTTCCTGTTCTATTTCCGGGAAATCTCCGGAAATGAGGATCTCCGTGGTCAGCGGTTTTCCTATCAGGTGGCAGAGGTTCATGGTAGCCAGGCGTAGAGCATTCTCGGCTTTGCGTATGCCCAGTTCACTTTCATTCAGTTTCACTTGCACTTTCAGCACATCGTTCTGAGGTTTCAATCCGTGCTTGTAGGCACTCTCCACGTTCTTTTGCAATTCGGCCAATACGGCATGGTATGTGTCGGCCACTGTTTTCATCTCTTTCGCTTTCACTACCAGAGCGTATGCCTGGTCTGTTTTCAGAATGACTTCTGTGGCGGTCAGGGTTTCGTTCATCTGTGCCATTTCTTTACCTAACAGGGACATTTTGTAGGCGGCGCGGATTTTACCGCCCATATAGAGGGGTTGTTCTAATTGTATGCCACCCATGTAGACCCATCCTATCTTGTAATCCAGGTTGATACCGGGAAAATAGGCGAAACCTGAGGGTTGTCCCGGATTAAACTGTCCGGTGGCGTCGGGCAGAAAGACGGGCAGGTTGCCTCCGGCTATGCCATAACTGCCGTCGGCATTGCTGTAAAGTCCCGTTCCACTAGCTGTCAGATTGGGGAAGAAGTTCCCCTTGTAACTCTTGGCTGTGTAGTGGGCGCTTTCCGTTTGTTTTACAGAAGCCGCCATCTCCTTATTGTATTTCAATGCCATTTCACGGCATTCTTTCAGACTCAGTGTTTCCTGTGCCTGTGCCGGGGCGACAAGATGCCATAACAGAAAACAGAAGGGGATTATCATTGTTTTTTTCATTTGTTCTTGGTTTTGTATGTCAGTGAAATAAATCAATCGTTTCTTATTTTGAAGAACAAGGCGTATAATATAGGGATAAAGAGCAGCGTAATCAGCGTGCTGCACAGCAATCCGCCCATGATAGCTGCCGCCAGTGAGCCGAACATGGCATCGGACAGCAAGGGAATCATACCCAGAATGGTGGTCAGCGAAGCCATCATAACAGGACGAAGACGGCTTTGGGAACTGTCTATCAATGCGGTAACAGGTTCTATCCCTTTACTGATTTGAAGGGTGATTTCATCCATCAGTACAATTCCGTTCTTTATCAACATGCCGATAAGACCCAAGGTTCCTACGATGGCCACGAAGTTGAATACCTTCCCCGTGAGCAGCATCACTGCTACCACTCCTACAAAAATCATCGGGATACAGCAGAAGATGATGATAGGCTTGCGGTAGTCCTTGAATAGCATTATCAGGATGGCAATCATCAGAATGATGGCCAACGGGAAGTTCTGGAACAGGTATTTCATGGACTGGTCGCTGGCTATCTTCTCACCTTGCCACACCAGTGAATATCCTTCGGGTAGTTGTATCTTCTCTATACGTTCTGCAATGGCAAGACGTGCTTTTTCCGTTTCTATGCCCGGTGCGGGCGAACACTGTACACGCTGGCTTCTCTGACCGTTGTAACGGGGAACTACCGGGTCTTCCCATCGGATATCAATTCCTTTGCTGATTTGCTTCAGCGGAGTACTTCCCATGATACTTTCCACCAAATCTTCTTTCGAAAGCGTGCCGGCTTTCAGTTTCACCATGGTTTCTTCGTTCAGCAGTCCGTTCAACGAGGGCAGTGACGAGAAGACTTGTGCATTGCCTAAATCTTCTATGGGTTCTCCTTTTTCGTCAAGGCATTTCAGATAGATATTGTTTTTGTGGATGCCTTCGTAGAAAGAGCCGATGGGAATTCCTCCGGTAGCTGTGAGCAGGGAAAGGCTGACATCATTGCGGCTCAGGCCGAGGGCACGGGCGGACGGCTGGTCATATTCGATGGTCAGTACAGGAATCTGAGGTTCCCAGTCGGTGGTGATAAGGCAGACTTCCGGTGTATTTTCCATGATGGTACGGGCGCTGTCTGCCAGTTGGTGCAGAACGGCAGGGTCGGGGCCCAGGAATTGCGCTTCTATGGGATATTTCTTGAACATCAGATTGTATCTTTTCAATTTGATGTATGCGTCCGGATAGGCTTGGGAGAGGTAAGCTTGGATTTCATCTATATGTTCTACCAAGGTTTCCGGTGAGGTGAAATCGATAATCAGTTCGCCATACGAAAGCGATGGGTTGGCAACGCTCCGCACCAGGTTATAGCGTCCGGGCGTACCGCCTATGGAGGTGGTGACGTGGGTTATTTCCTTGCGTCCTTTCAGATAGGTTTCTATTTCTTTCAAATCTTGTGCCACACGAGTGTGGTTGTTTCCTTCCGGCAGTTTGTATTCCATGTAAAGCTGGTCGTAAACCATGTCGGGGAAAAAGCCCTGACGCATGTATGGATAGCCGAAAGCGGAAAGTAGCAACAGGCCAATCATGGTGAATACAAAACTCCACCGGTGGGCCAGACCGAATCGCAGTGCCGAACGGAGACCGGCATAGATTTTACCTTTGTACACACGCTTTCCGGTACTGTCGGTATCTATGGCAGGATGTAGTCTGCGGTCGGCCATCAGCGGTACGTGAATCAGTGCCAATACCCAGCTCAACAGCAGGGAAACGGCAAGTACGATGAAAAGGTCGCGCGTGTAGACTCCTGCGGTGTCGGGGGACATGTAGATAGGTAGAAAGGCGATAATGGCTATCAAGGTGGCTCCTAAAAGAGGCATAGCTGTCTGTCGCCCGATAGCAGTCATGGCTTCCATTCGTTTTTTTCCGGCTTTCAAGTCTACCAGTATGCCGTCTATGATGACGATAGCATTGTCTACCAACATGCCCATTGCCAGTACAAAAGCAGCCAATGATACGCGTTGCATCGTTCCGCCTGCCGAATAAAGGAACAGGAAAGAACCGAATACGGTGATGATCAGGCTGATACCTATGATAAGGCCGCTCTTGAATCCCATTGCTATCATCAGTATCAGTACTACGATGATGACGGATTCTATCAGGTTGATGACAAAGGTTCCCAAAGAGCTGCCTACCCGTTCGGGCTGATAGAAGATTTTGTGGCATTCCACTCCGGCGGGCAGACGTCTGGTTTTGAGTTCTTCCAACTTGCTTTCTACGGCATGGCCTACTTTTATAATGTCCGAGCCACTGGAGGCGGCGATGAGTATACCGAGAGCACGTTCATGGTCATAAAACATTTCATTGCGTGTGGGATCCTCGTAGTCTTTTTCTATGCGGGCGATGTCGCTCAGGCGAAGCTGGTCGTCATCATGTCCCTGGACCAGCATTTTTCCAATATCTTCTACGGTTTTGAATTTATCGTTTACTGTGACTCGGATACGGTTGTCACCATTTTCATAATATCCTGTATAGGTGGTTTTGTTCTGTCCGTTCAGTGTGGCGAGAACTTCGGCAGGTTTAACACCGAGGTTTGCCATACGGTCTTGCAGCAGGGAGATGTTGATACATTCGGAACGTTTGCCGTAGAGTTCCACACGGTCCACGCCTTCCAGTTCGTTCACTTCCCGTTTCACCAGTTCGGCATAGTCGGACAGTTCACGGTCGGACAGTCCGTCGCCTGTCAGGGCATAGAACATACCATATACGTTTCCGAAATCATCCTTGACTATCGGGGTGGTGGCTCCTTCGGGCAACAGGGCGTGGGCGTCGCTTACTTTGCGGCGCAGCATGTCCCAGCATTGTTCCACTTCGTCGTCCGGCACGGTGCTCAGCAGTTCTATCTGTATCAGGGACAGGTCGTTGTATGAATAACTTTCTATATTGTCTATGTTGCCCATGGTGCGGATGTTCTTTTCGAGCACGTCCGTTACTTCCAGTTCTACCTGGTGGGCGGAAGCACCCGGATAGGTGGTGACTACCATGGCAAGCTTTACTTTTATTTCGGGGTCTTCCAGCTTGCTCATCTGATAGCAGGAGTAGGCTCCGCCGAACAGCAGAACCGCTATCAGGAAATAAATCAGATTCCTGTTACGGAATGCCCATTTGCTGATATCCATTATAATAATCCTCCTATATTTGTGTTAGTGACAAGTGGTAAAGGTTTTACAGTTTCTCCATCCTCGATGTGATGTACTCCCGAGGATACAATCAGCTCTCCCGGTTTCAGCTGTCCGGCAGTGATGAGGCTGTGTCCGTTGTTCAGTAAACGTAGCATGGATATTTCCTGTTTGTGCACTGTGTTGTCCGATGGGTTGAAGACGAATACATACGCTTTGCCTTCTTTTTGCAGGATGGCGCCGGTAGGGACAGAGAGAGTGTTCGTCTGTTCTGTGCGGTAAGAGATGGTGACCATGGTATTCATTCCGGGAGAGGGGACAGCCGGCGTTCCGGGTACTACTTGCAGGCGCATGGTGTATAATTGGTTTGCATTGGCTTTCGGGGTGACACTGATTAGTTTCAGCGGATAGGTTTCGCCCGGATAGATGTCAAACGTACAGTGATAATTGTCGAACTGGTCCCGGCGGATGTATTCGGCCGCAGGAAGGTTTATTTCTACTTCGGGAGTCCCACTGCTGATCATGGATAGGACGGGCATTCCGGCTCCGATGGTTTCGTGAGCTTCAAACAGGCGTTTTTGGACGTACCCGTTGAAGGGGGCGTAGAGCCGTGTATAAGCCAGTTGGTCTTTGTGATGTTTGTACTTGGCAGTGATTTGTTTGAGTCCGTATACAGCTTTGTCATTGGCGTTGGGGGTGGTTCCGTTGTCTTTGTAAAGGGCCATGACTCTTTCCGCTTCCGCTTTTATTTGCTGGTATTCTGCTTCTGTGGCATCCAGTTGTACTTGATAGTCGGTGGGGTCCAGTTCGGCCAGTAATTGTCCCTCCTGCACACGGGTACCGTCTTTTACATGTATTTTGCTGATGGTTCCGCTTACCCGGAAGGCAAGGCTGATATCTTGTGCGGCTTTTACCTTTCCCGGGAATTGCAGGAAAGTTTGCTTGTCGGCAGAAACGATCGTGTCTATTTTTACTGTCTGATAGCCTTTGGCTTCCTGGGTACGCTGTGTGCAGGAACTCAGTAGAATCAAGGAAATACCTGTTAGAATAAGATAAATTTGTTTCATATATCATGCTATTGGTTTTCTGATGCAAAGTTATCCCGAAGCAAGAGGATAGAAAAGGTTGATATGAATGATAAATTGTCCGATTTGTATATTTTCTAGTAGATATATAGCTGAAAAGTTTGCGATTTGTATTTATTTTGCAGTGAATGAATAAAAGAGATAGATGGATGGTCGGACAACAGATGCCTTTTCAGTTTACAGTGCTTTCGAGCAGTGATCCGCATACTTTTAAAGACGGACAGATTATTTCTACATTTAATAAATGTGGCTTTTTCTTTTGCCGGAGGGGAAATGTGGAGGTTTCACTGGAAGATAAGCTTTTTCAGATAAAGCCCGGTGATGTGTATATTTACATGGCTTCTACCTTGGTGCATCTGCTTCATAAGAGCGAGGATGCGGAAGGAATTATGGTTGAAGTGGATTTAGATTATATCATTCCTATCGTCAATAGGGTGATAAATGTGGAAAACCAGCTTTTTATGCGGAAGCATCCTTGTATATCACTTTCGGATAAGCAACGTATCCATTTGGAGTATCTGTTGGATAATTTGCAGGAAAGGATAGGGGCGGAGGACGTACTGGAAGTGAATTTGCAACAACAACGCCTGACTTTAGAGTTGATTAAGTCAATGGGACAGACTTTTTGCTATGAAATATTGAATATGTATTTCGCTAACCAACCCATGCAGCCTTTGCCACAGAATAAGAAGGATGTGATCTTCCAGAATTTCATGCTGGCTCTTTTCCGTTTGTATAGGAAAGAGCGTGATGTTGCCTATTATGCGAAGATGCAGCACATTACTCCGCGTTATTTTTCTACGATCATTAAGGAGAAGTCGGGGAATAGTGCCTTGCAATGGATTGTGCAAATGGTGATTACCGAGGCGAAACAATTGCTTGAAGGATCGGATTTGAGTATCAAGGAGATTGCGAACCAGCTGAACTTTCCTACGCAGTCTTTCTTCGGAAAGTATTTTAAGCAATATGTGGGGATTTCACCTAAAGAATATAGAAAGGACAAGTTAAGGATCAGGAATGGAATTTGATTTCTGAAAACACAATCCACCTTTATGTACAAATTATAAACGTTTTATTTATGACTCAAGAGAAAGAACAAGAGCAATTCATATCTTATATTACAGAACGGCAAACTCATGAGGGCCAGATGGCAGTGGCTGATTTTTTGCGGAAATATGCTGTTCGGTATCATAACTCTGATTTCATTTCCTCTGATCCGGTGCAGTTTCCGCATCGTTATCATTCTAAGGCGGATATTGAAATCAGTGCTTTTCTTACTGCTTTTCTTAGTTTCGGAGCCCGCCCTCAGATACTGAAGGCAGCAGAACGACTGGATTCTATAATGCACCGGCAGCCTTTGCAGTATGTGTTGTCTGGAAACTGGAAAATAGATTTCTGTGGTGAGGAGTCGTTCTATCGGACGGTTTCAAAAAATAAGATGGCACAATTGTTTTATTGGCTGCATACTATATATAATAGGTATGAGAGTATGGAGGATGCTCTTCTTTGCGAAACGGATGGAACTCCGATGCAACGTCTTTGCCGTTTGTTTGGAGTGTCGGATAAGGCGCCGCAAAAGAAATTGAATATGTTCCTGCGCTGGATGATCCGTCGCGATTCGGAAGTGGATTTTGGAATCTGGAGGAATTTCTCTCCATGTGAGTTGATTATCCCTTTGGATACGCATGTCAGTGAGATGGCTTTCAGATTGGAGCTGACCCGAAGTAAATCTTATACGCTGAATAATGCGAGAACTATTACTGCGGCTTTGGCTGAGGTTTTTCCCGAAGACCCTTGTCTGGGGGATTTTGCTTTGTTTGGTTATGGGATTAATGAATTATGAAATGTAGTTGGGGGTGTGTTTCTCGAAACAGGTAGCTGTGGTGAGGATGATTATGGAATATCGTTTGAGATAAGTGGAAATCTAAAAATAATCCCCGAAGGATATCACATCCATCGGGGATTTTCGGTTTTTTGGTTAAAGGTTAGTATAAAATTAGGTTAGGTTGTTTCTTAAATTATAGGGGTACGTATTCCACAAAGGCCTCCATTGCTTCATAACATGCCAAACCAAGTTGGTCATACAAAGCGGCTGTACCCCGATTGCGGTCTTCACTTCTTTGCCAGAACAGACGTTCGTCATTGCCCAGGAACGGTGCGCTTTCCATCTGAGACTGATGCTTTAAGATGGAGTTACGTTTAGCACGCAGTTCTTCAGGACTGAACGGTACGGCCATTTCAATGTTTTCAATTTCCCATTCCGCCCATGCGCCACGATACATCCAGATGCGGCAATCTTTCAACCATTCGGCACCGGCTTCTTTCTCGATGTCGATAGCGGCAAGCACTGCGTCTGTGCAGACACGATGGGTTCCGTGTAGCTGTTGAAAATTCGGCAGCGGCAGCAGATGACAAATCAAAAGACAATACGCTGGCATCCCTGACGATTTCCGAAGGAACCCTTTCTCCGGAATTTCAGTCGAAAGTTACCGAATATCAGGCAAAAGTGGGAGATCAGGTGACATCTCTGGCAGTCAGCGCACAGCCAAATGATGCTAAGGCATCTGTGATCTCGGTCAGTGGGGCAGACAAACTGAAAACCGGTGTAAATAAAGTACAGATCGTCGTGCAGGCGGAAAATGGTGTGAAAAAGACCTATACCATTCAGGTGACCAGAGGAGCTGCGCAGCAGGAATCACAGGATACACAGCAAAAAGGAGAGACACAGGCTCCGGCAGACGGGCAGCAGTATTTTACGATTGACGGAACAAATCTCTATCTGACAGACAGTATTCCGGATCGCTATGTTTTGGATGGCTTTGTCAAAGATACAGTGTCCATCCATACTAATTAAATCTTAACTTTGCAGTCTGAAGACTACAGGAACAGTG
>OGXL01000160.1_pt1 | contig 51226 bp, 46 predicted proteins | sample 1576311 | NCBI WGS metagenome assembly OGXL01 (sample SAMEA3541564, study PRJEB24748) | human gut metagenome | biome: human gut; feature: human-associated habitat; material: faeces | place: China | collected 2012 | reverse complement strand
AATGTCCGGCATGGCCCGGGGTGCCGTGTCCCTTCACGGCAAGCACCCCTTCCAGTGTGGTCGCCGCAATGCCCAGCCGCCCGGCAACCGCAATATCATTTTTTACATCCTCGTCCACAGCGCTGCCGCAGACAATCAGGGTGTGGGAGCGCCGCAGCATATCCCGGCGCATATCAATCCCGGCCTTGTGTTCCTCGGGAACGCTGTCATTCAAAAACAGCGGCAGATACAAGAGCGGGCAGATCGGGGAAAAGCCCGCCTCATAAGCAAGACGGCAGTAGTGGGCCGCCAGCTCCATATCAACATCCGGCTCGCCGCTCCATGCGGCGGTCAGGTATGCTAAAGGTCGTTTCATTGGTTGAGCCTCCATTTCTGTTTTGGTTTAGGGAAAAGCAAGAGTTCGCCCAACCCCTCCGCCCCTTCCCCCGGGAAGGGGAACGGCTCTGGAGAATTTATATCCCCGTCGCTTGACCGGGAAAAAGCATAACCGGGAGAAATCCGTCAAGGGTGCCTCTGGCACCGCCTGCGGCGGCGCTGCCCTTGACTGATTTTCCCGGCTATGCTACGGAATAACTGGCGACGGGGAATAATTTATATCTCCAGAGCTTCGGGGCGCGGGGCAGAGCCCCGCAATCCTCGGGCCATGCTGACCCGAAGTTTGGGCTTACTTTTCCTGTTCGGTTTTCTTCTCCGGCTTTTCATGTTCCTTCTGCTGACCCTTCCAGTCGTCCAGCAGCTTGATGATCTGGTCCTTCATTTCCCTCGGCGTAGTTTCCTTGCCGAAATACTTGCTCAGTTCCGCACCTGTCAAAATCACTTTGTCTACCTCCTTTTTGTCCTCCATCATAATGCCGTCGATCACATCCCCGTTGAGCAGCTTCTTTTCGTCCAGCTCCCGCATACGCTTTGCCTGCGCCTGTGAAGGCGAGGACTGCTGGCTGTCAATGGCGACGGCGATATAGTTCTGGTTCTTCTTGCCGATATAGGAAAGCTCCACCGCCGTAGTAAAGCCCAGCTTTTTTTCATCCATCAGCTTCATCAGGTCGGGAACCAGCTCATTGAGCCGGATATACCGCTGCACCTGCTTGACCGCCATCTTATTGCGCTCGGCTACAATTTCGTTGGAGCGTTTTCCTGCGTCCTTCGGGTCAATCTGGCCCGAAGTGCGGGAGCCCTGGTGCTTGATGGCCTCAAGCTGCATTTTCAAGGCTTTGGCCCGCTCACTGGGGAGGATTTCTTCACGCTGGTTGAGATTGTCCTCGACCATCTGCGTGATGGCTTCATCGTCCGTCAGATTGCGAACAATACAGGGCATATCCGCATATCCGGCAAGCTCGCTGGCCTTCTGGCGGCGGTGGCCGGACACGATCTCATAGCCGCCATCCTCACGGGGACGGACGATAGCAGGCTGGGTAACGCCCTTGTCCTTGACGCTGGACACCATAGCCCGCATTTCTTCATCGTCTCGGACTTCAAAGGGATGGTTCTTGAAGGCGTGGAGCTCGTTCAGCTTGATATAGACGATCTGCTCCTTGCCCCGGCGTGGAGCATCCTTTGGCTTTTCGGATTCTTTCGGAGCGGGAGCGGCCTGTATCGTTGGAGCCGTTTTTTTCTCCGGTTCCTTTTTGACCGCCTTTTCCGGTTTCTGTGCGGGAGCTTTGGACTTCGGGGCTGCGTCCTTGTCCTTATTTGCTTTCGGGGGACGGCCCCGGCGCTTCGGCTGTTCCGGCTCTTTGGGTTTTTCCTCTGCTTTTTTCGGAGCCTCCGGCTGCTTTTCCGGTTTCTCCGCTTTTGCCGGGTCAGGCTTTTCCACGCCGGGAGCTGCCGCCCGTTCCTCGACTTTCTTTTCCTTCATAATTTCAGCGAAGTTATAGACAGAAACCTGTGGGTTCTTTACCTCTGGTTCCGTCTTTTTTTCCGGCTCCGGGGAAACGGAAACCTTCTCTGGCTCTTTTGGGGGAGCGGGAGGCGTTTCCTTGCCCGGCCCGCTATCCGTTACCGGCTGTTCCGGCGTTTTTGTGGTTTTATCATCTGCCATAAGCATTTACCTCCTGTTTTTTGGCATGAAAAAAGGGGCTCAACTTTTCAGTCAAGCCCCCGTGGGAAGTTCCTCCTTTCTCCGCCATGATACAAAAATACCGCCCGTAGTCTCGTTTGGGCGGTACTTTGTGTAAGATTGGCAGTCCATTATTAAGTTTTTTATTATGTTCCCTTTGTACACCGTTGCAACAATCGGTTCTTATACAACCACGAAGGATATTTTTGAAAAAGAGCTGCATGCTTATACGATTACTCATGCCATCGAAGACAGAAATGTATTGCGATTCCATATTGACTACTTCAAGCCAGAAAATGACAGAGATGCTTCAAGAATCAATGAGGAACAACAAAAAAGGGCTGTGGTACAAACTATTCTGTCAAAACATGACGCTATAACAAATAACAGAAGATACAACGCTATTTTAGCCACATCATCAATCAATGATGCTATTGAATATTACAACTTCTTCAAAGAAGCACAACAAAATTGTATTGATGCTGACGACAGTGAATTTACGCCATTGAATATCGCCTGCGTATTCTCGCCGCCGGCGGAAGGTAATAAGGATGTTCAGCAAATTCAAGAGGATCTTCCGCAGGAAAAAGAAGACAATAAAAAAGAACCTGATAAAAAGAAACAAGCTTTGACCAGTATTATCAAAGACTATAATGAACAGTATGGAACCAGCCATGGCATCAACAATTTTGATGTGTATTATCAGGATGTACAGCAAAGAATTAAAGACCAAAAATATACTAACGCAGATTATCCTCATAAAAACAAAATTGATATTACCATTGTTGTGGATATGCTGCTGACCGGTTTTGATTCTAAGTATCTGAATACTTTGTATGTAGATAAGAACTTAAAATATCATGGCTTGATTCAGGCATTTTCCAGAACAAATCGAGTTTTAAATGATACAAAACCTTATGGTAATATTCTTGATTTCAGAAGCCAGTCTGATGAAGTAGATAAAGCTATTGCTCTGTTTTCCGGTGAAAATAACAGTAACCGAGCAAAAGAAATATGGCTTGTTGACCCAGCACCAAAGGTTGTTGAGAAACTGGATAAGGCAGTAAGTGAATTAGAAAAGTTTATGGAATCTCAGGGATTGGAGTGCAAACCGGAAGAGGTAAACAACTTGAAAGGCAATGCCGCAAGATGTGAATTTATCAATAAATTCAAGGAAGTACAGCGTTTGAAAACGCAGTTGGAGCAGTACACGGAAATTGAAGAAAAAGACGCAGAAAAAATCGAGGAGCTGTTGCCGGAGGATACCCTGCGTGCGTTCCGTGGTGCTTATATTGATGTGGCACAAAGGCTGAAATCTGAGCAAGGAAAAGAGAACGAGGATAAAAATTCTGAAGTTGAACAGCTCGATTTCGAGTTTGTTCTGTTTTCGTCTGCAATTATCGACTACGACTATATCATGGCATTAATTGCGAAATACACCCAGACCGAACCGAAAAAGCAAAAAATGAGCAAAGAACAACTTATCGGTATGCTTTCGGCTACTTCTAATTTGCTTGATGAAAGAGAAGATATTATCGAATATATCGATTCTCTTCAAGTTGGCGTGGCTTTGGATGAAAAGGAAATCAAAACGGGGTATCAGAAATTCAGAGAACAGAAAAACAATCAGGAAATCAATATCATTGCGAAAAAACACGGCATTGAAATCCAAAGTTTGCAAGCGTTTATTCAGGAAATTATTGACCGAATGATTTTTGACGGAGAAAAACTTGGCGACCTTTTTGCACCGCTTGACCTAAGTTGGAGAGAAAGAACTCAAAAAGAACTGGATTTGGTGGCTGATTTGATTCCGTTGTTAAAGAGACTGGCAGATGGTCGTGAAATTGTGGGGTTGAGTGCGTATGAATAAGAAGGAAGAAATAGTGCCGAAGTTTAGGTTTCCGGAGTTTCAAAGAGATGGTATTGATTTTGTGTATGGAAATAAATTGTTCAAATCTATAACTAATAAAAATCATAATTCTAATCTACCTATTTTGGCGATAACACAAGATCAAGGCGCAGTACCACGAGATCAAATCGAATATAATGTTACGGTAACTGATAAAAGCTTGTCTAATTACAAAGTAGTTGAAGTTGGAGATTTTATCATTAGTTTGAGATCATTCCAAGGAGGAATAGAGTACTCACGCTTTAAAGGAATATGTAGTCCGGCATATATTATTTTGAGAAAAAGAGAAGAAAACATCTCAGAATTATATTATAAATATTTTTTTAAAACATGGAGGTATATTCAGAGTTTGAATAGGAACTTGGAAGGAATACGAGATGGAAAGATGATTTCTTATAGTCAGTTTTCTTCCGTAAAAGTTCCATATCCTCGTTCATTTAAAGAACAACAAAAGATTGCTGATTGCCTATCTTCCATTGATGAACTGATTGACGCAGAAAACAGAAAACTGAAAGCATTAGAAAAATACAAAAAAGGTTTGATGCAAAAGCTGTTCCCTGCGGAAGGGAAAAACCTGCCTGAATGGAGATTCCCTGAGTTTAGAGGTAAAAGCGAGTGGAGAATTAAACCGTTAGGTAAAATCTGTACAAATTATGATTCAAGAAGAATACCAATAACTGAAAAAGATAGAGTAAAGGGAGAAATTCCCTATATTGGTGCGTCAGGAGTAATCGACTATATCAACGATTTCATATTTGATGAAGATTTATTGTGTGTATCAGAAGATGGCGCTAATTTGGTCGCAAGGACATATCCGATTGCATTTAGCATCTCAGGAAAAACTTGGGTGAATAATCACGCACATGTATTAAAGTTTTCCCACAAGTACACACAGGATATTGTTGAATCTTACTTGAATATGATAAATTTGCAAGATTTCCTTACAGGAATGGCACAACCTAAGTTAAATAGAGCTAAGCTGGATATCATTCCAATTCCACTTCCTGAAGAGGAAGAACAACAAAAAATTGCAGATTGCTTGTCTGAGGTAGATAAGATAATTACCGAGCAATCAAATAAAGTGGAACAGCTAAAAGCACATAAAAAAGGATTAATGCAGGGATTGTTTCCTTCTCTTGAGGAGGCAGATGTATGAGTTTAAATGTACCGGAAATAATTTCAAAAGAAAAATATAAAAAGCTTACTAATAAAACATTAAATGCACCGGATTTCCAGCAATATAAAAGTATTGTTACTAATAATTACAAGAGATCAAATGATCGAACAGAGTACCATCTAAAAGAAGGGTTAGCAGAACAAGTCCTTATCAAATTGGACTTCATTTTCAAACGAATTGGAGAACCTCAGTTTGAGAATTTGGAAGAAATTGCGAAGTATTTTCGAATGATGTTGGATGAAGAACGAAAAAAATACATTTTGTTATTTGCTTATAACGGTACCGGAAAAACAAGGTTATCTGCTGAATTTAAAACATTAGGTCAAACGCTAAATGAAGAAACCGGAGAAAAAACAGCAGACACATTGTATTATAACGCTTTTACGGAAGATCTTTTCTACTGGGACAATGACTTGGAAAACGATACAGATCGATTTTTAAAATTGAACAGTGATTCCAGATTTTTTTCTGGGTTAAAAGAGTTGGAAATGGAAAGCCGAATTAGGCCTTTTTTGCACCGGTATGCTGACTTCAATTTTACAATTGATTATGACGAATACAAAATTAGCTTTTATAGAAATGTGACAATTGAAGGAGTCAGTCAAAGAATAGACAACATCAAGGTATCCCGTGGCGAAGAAAATATATTTGTTTGGTGTTTTTTCTTGGCAATTATGCAGTTGGTTGTTGATAAAGAGGAATCTTATAGTTGGGTCAAATATATCTATATTGATGATCCAATTTCATCTCTTGATGATAACAATGTTATTGCAGTGGCAAGTCATTTAGCAAACCTAATGAGTGATGCGGATATCAAGGTTGTAATTTCATCACATCACACTCTTTTTTATAATGTTCTGTGTAATGAGATTAAAAATCCAGAAAGACTGTTTTTTCAAAGACTAACAAAAAACGGACTATACATATTAAAAGATACAAGCAACACACCGTTCTTTTATCATGTCGCATTATTAAAAGAGTTGAAGAAAGTTGCTGATTCAGGGAAAATCTATAGTTATCATTTTAATATTCTTAGGAATGTTTTAGAAAAAACGGCTGCTTTTCACGGTTATCAGCATTTTTCATCGTGTCTACGAATAGATAATGACGATGATTTTATCGTCCATAAAAGAATGGTTAATATTATGAGTCATGGAAACTATTCTGTTTTTGAGCCAGCTCCGTTGGCAGATGATAACAAGGAGTATTTTCGAAATATATTAGAAAATTTTTTGGAAGATTATAAGTTCAATCAAAGGATATTTGATACAGAACAGGCACAGGAGGATAACTGATGAATGATACACAACAAAAACAGTTAGGCTCAACATTATGGGCGATTGCTGATAAACTGCGTGGCGCAATGAACGCCGATGATTTTAGAGATTATATGCTGTCTTTTCTCTTTTTGCGCTACTTGTCCGATAATTATGAAGAGGCAGTAAAAAAGGAATTGGGAAGTGATTATCAGAAAAGTGAGCTTGAAATTCAAAAAAATGCAGAGGATCTTGATACCTATATTGGCGAGCTTAAATCCGTTATTACCCAATACAGTAGATCGCTTTCTCCTGAAAAATTAGGGTTACATGAAGACGAAGAAGACCATCAAAAAATTGAAAAGGCAAGACAAGTGTTTGTGGATGAGAATAATAAGGTGCTCTATATCCACAATGTAATCCCGCTTGCAGTCTGGTATATTCGCAATTTGGATCAAGTTGATATGCTTGAAAAACAAATGCGCCGTAAAATTCATTATGTGATAAAACCGGCATATTTGTGGAGTAATATATATGAATTGGCAAGAACACAAAATAGTCAATTGCTGAAAACTTTGCAGAGTGGCTTTAAATATATTGAGAATGAGTCGTTTGAAAGCAGATTTCGTGGATTGTTTTCAGAAGTTAATTTGGATTCCGATAAGCTCGGGAAAAATTATGGTGAACGCAATAGCTTACTATGTTCGATTATTACAGAAATCGCAAAAGGACTTGCCGAATTTCCAAATGAAACAGATATTCTGGGTGACGCCTACGAATATTTGATTAGCCAGTTTGCTGCTGGTTCTGGTAAAAAAGCGGGTGAATTCTATACCCCGCAGCAGGTTTCAACTATCCTTTCCCGAATTGTATCTCTTGATAGTCAAGATCCAAGCACCGGAAAAAAGAGCAAACTAAAAAATGTGCTTGACTTTGCCTGTGGTTCGGGATCTCTGTTAATTAATGTACGAAAGCAATTTGGTGCAAATGGTATCGGTCAGATCTATGGGCAGGAGAAAAATATTACTACCTACAACCTTGCTCGTATGAATATGCTGCTTCACGGTGTAAAGGATTCTGAATTTCAGATTCATCATGGCGATTCTTTGCTAAATGACTGGAATATTTTGAATGAAATGAATCCAGCAAAAAAGATGCAGTTTGAAGCAGTGGTAGCCAATCCGCCTTTCAGTTATAGATGGCAACCCAAAGAAGAAATGGCAGAAGATTTCCGATTCAAAAATTATGGACTTGCTCCAAAGTCAGCAGCAGATTTTGCTTTTTTACTGCATGGGTTCCATTTTTTAAGCGATGATGGAACAATGGCGATTATTCTACCGCATGGAGTATTGTTCCGTGGTGGCGCTGAGGAAAAAATCAGAACAAAACTTCTCAAAGATGGAAATATTGATGCTATCATTGGTTTGCCGGCAAATCTGTTTTTCTCTACGGGTATTCCAGTGTGTATTCTGGTTCTTAAAAAATGCAAGAAATATGATGATGTGTTGATTATTAATGCAAGTGAGTATTTTGAAAAAGGGAAGCGTCAAAATACGCTTTTACCGGAGCATATTGATAAAATCATTGAAACATACCAATACCGAAAAGAAGATGACAAAAAATATTCCCGCCGAGTTTCTATGGAGGAAATCGAGAAAAATGGATATAACCTAAATATTTCTCGTTATGTCAGCACTGCGCCCGAAGAAGAAATTGTTGATATTGAAGAAGTACGGCAGGAGCTTGAAAAAATTGAGAATGACATTAATGTGGCAAAGGCTCGGCATAATGAGTTTTTGAAGGAATTGGGATTGAATTTATTACCATAAGAAGAAAGAATCAGTTGTGATGTTTTGCAACTGATTCTTTCTTCTTTATACATAGATTATTTCAGCATTAACTATTTCGGTAGCTCTTTCTCGAATATTATTGAGTTGTGAACAGAGCCGGGGGTGCGGACAATTTCTTGGACTAGCTAAGCTGCTAACCCGAGACTTCGTCTGTATTCCATAGGACTCATATATCCCAATGATTTTTTTATTCTTAATTCATTATACCAAACAAGATAATTATTTAATATTTTTATGAAATCAGAGATGCTTACACCTGTCCAGTCAGTATTATAAAACATCTCGTTTTTTATTCTTCCAAATACACCTTCACATGCAGAATTATCTGGTGAACAGCCTTTTTTGACATAGATCGTGTAAGTCCGGCTTTATCCATTCTCTCTATCCAACCAGGCCATCTGTAGTGTACACCTCGGTCACTGTGTATTATGGGCTTTTCTTTGAAGGAAAGTTGATTAACGGCATCATCCAACATTGTATTTACAAGAGCTGCATCTGGCGATATACCTATTTCCCATGTAACCAATAATCCATCGAAACAATCAACGATGGGTGATAAATACACTTTCCCTGCCGGAATTGCGAACTCCGTGATATCAGTCAACCATTTAATATTAGGTTTTTCCGCAAAGAAATTACGGTTTATCTCATTGGGAACAGCTGGTGACACTTCGCCAGCATATGAATTATATTTAGCTGTTTTCTTTACTTTTACAGATAAGTTTTCTTCCTTTATTATCCTACGAATGATTTTTTCAGAAATAGTGATACCTTCGCGCTTAAGTAATGCATGTATTCTGCGATAGCCATATCTATTTTTATTTTCAGCAAACAATTCCTTGATATGTATTCGCAGCGATAAATATTTATCTGGCTGAGATAAAACTTTTTCCTGATAATAGTAACTGCTTTTTGATATATGCAACTTTTCTAACAAGCACGGCAGTGAATATTTAGCCTTTATGGCATCGATTATCACTGCCTTCTCCTTGTTCCTTAGAGATGTCTGATCGATGCCGGGGTCTTTTTTTAGTACATTAATAGTTTCTTTCAGGATGTCTATTTCCATCTGCATTTCAACCATTTGAGCTTTAAGTTCAGCAACTTCAGGCAATGATTCAGTTGTAGAATCAGATTGCCTGCATCCCTCTTTTAATTCTCCAGATGGAATGTTTTTTCTATTCATTAGACCTAATGTACCTTTCTTCAGATACTGCTTCCGCCATTGATAAATACTGGCTCTGCTGTAACCGATATCTTCTGATACATATTTTATACTCTCTCCATGTTCAAAGCAACGCTTAATTGCATCAAGTTTAACATCTAGTGGCGGATTTCTAGGATGCTCTGGAGAATTTGCAATACGAGGTAATGGTTTACGTTCTTTGGATGGCAAATTCTCGTCATCGATCCAACTATACAACTGCCTTCTGGTTGGGTAACCCAAAATTCGTATTGTTTCAGAAACAGAATTAGTTTGATGAAATACTTTTAATGCAATAGATTTTTTCTCATATGAATACACAAAAGGGCTCCTTTCGAGAGCCCTTTGGGAGTCCAGATTTTTGTCCGCACCCCCCACTCTGTGAAACACCAAAGCATTGAATTTTTTGCCTTAAGTTCTTCTATTATATTTTCGCTTTCTGCTAGTTGCTTTACGATTTGAAGAAACATATTTTTAGCCTGATTTTCAATATCGAACAAGATAGCCGTTTAGTTTCCCACTTGTCAACAGGTTCATATAAATAATTTTATGGTGTTGCTTTAAATATCTTGCGTGCCGATGCCCCCATGTTCCGATTGGTTGAGCCTGTTGTTTGGATAAGATGAGATTTGGTAGCATATAATCTCCGACTTGCGTATAAGTACCGCCCATCTGTTCAAATAATGATTTTTCCATTTTGTTTTCCTCCTGTGTTTTAGTGTACTTTTATTTTACAGAAAGATGGGTAATAATACCAATGTGCCGATAAAAAATACAGCGTACCTGCTATATCACAGATACGCTGTATTTTCATATATTTATTTCGGGATATGTATTTACCAATTGCCGATACATTTTTCTTGACGGCTGTCGTGAACCGCCCTCCCACTTAGAATAGATACTCAAACTAATACCTGCTTTTTCAGCAAAAGTTGCTTGATTTAATTTGTGTGCTTTTCTGACTTCACGAAGTCTATCACTGTAAGGATAATCCAGAAATTGAGCAAACTCATCGAAGAACAGATTTCTATCAATTTCAAGGATTTTATAGCCATAGCAACGGCTGTTTGATATGGTATCGGGAATCGTTCACGCTCATACATTAACACTGTTGCGGGTACAACTCCTATACTTTCGGCTAACTGCCGTGTGGTTAGACCCTTTCGCTGCCGGTAGTATTTCAGCATTGCCGCAGGAGTTTTTTCTGTAGGAATACCTTCGAAGCAAAAGTGTAAATGCATTAACATCTTCCCGTGTTTGTATTCATATAAGTCTGTGTGATTGAGAATAGTGTCGTATTAGCGCAAGAGGACACTTTTAAAGCAGCATCTTCTTGCGCTAATCCATGAAATCATCATACCTTTTTAAGCCAGCATTTCACAAGCCAACATCCGTTAAACTGATAATTTCTTTTAGGTTCTGCTCTTTCATTTTTGCACGAACTTCCCTGCTTAAACGACATATATTTAGAAGCGATGTTTCACTTTCAACCCCCGACAAGAGTCTCGCAAGTACCTTGCAAAGGTAATCGTACCCCATGCGCTCGAGATTCATCTGTCTCTTTAATACACTGGTTAATCTGAGATGCATTTCTCCATTCTTCGGGATTGCATTACGGACCTTGGCAATCATCATATTGACGCTCTCCGGATCATCCCTGTAGGGGGCATAGCAATTATTCCCTCTATCTCCGAATTCCTCAAATCGAAAGCAATCATGATACTCCTCTACAATGCCCACTGCAGTTTTTATATCCAACATCATTCGCCATCTCTTCTTTCTAATAAAATTTTATAGATTTCAAATAGTTGCTCTTCCAAACTCTGCTTTCTGAAATTTTCGAGCAAAGCAGATTTTTCATTAATGATACTCTCTTCATCTAAGCCTATCTTTTTATCGCTCTGCAGTTTAAGACGCGCATTGAGCATACACATGCGGATAACAAATGCTGTCCGCGGCTTGGTGAGACGTAATTGTTGTTTTATCGCGCCAAAAACCGCTATGAAGGCTTCTTCATCGATCTTAAAAGTCGCGATATCCGTTCCAATCATTAATTCCTTGGGATATCCGAGCTCATCTGCTCGTCGTTGTACTTCACGCCAGTCTGGGACGTCCTCTGCAGCATCTTCCATAATAACCCTCAGGGCTTCAGAAGGCCCTTTCAGCATTCTATGATCCCTCTTTATGATATCCCCCAAGCAAATACGATCTTTTTCGGAGAGCTTAATAGATTTGTTCAGCATAGTCACCATAACAATCTCCTCTCAAACGCGTGCGTATTACTTTGTATTAACTCGTATTAAAATAATAACATTTCCAACCTACCTTGTCAAGTACTCATAGCAAAAAAGCACCAGAGCAACCAAGCGATTAAATCGGAAAATTACAATGTAGGACGCACAGACTAGCTTCTCACGCTTCCTCTGTATATGGCATTCCTACTGCAAGAATTATAAGCACAGATAATCCCACTCTAATATGGTCAATGCAAAAGGCAGTCCGTTGAGGGCTGCCTTTTTGCTTCTCTACAGTATCGAACAAAGCACGCAACTAATCTCCTGATTCAAGAAAGTCTTGCCCGAATTTTCCCTCTCAGCCACCGCTTCTCATCCACGAACGACCGAATCTGCACGACTACCCTATCCCCTACTCTGAACTCGTCGTCACTGAACTGCTGAGCGTATCTGCAAACCACTGTACAGCCGTCAGTCAACCGGCAGAACACGCCGCCCGCATACTTGCTCGAAATGGTAGCAATGCGGCGGGAACCTACCGGGCGCCTCCGCTCCGGCATTAAGATATGGGTCAGTACCCACATCATGAACGAACAGTGCAAACATATTCTCCCTAATGTTTAGTGTCTTGGCCTAAAGTTGCTATCCTGTCTGGTATTTTTCCTGCATACCAGACAGCTATGTGTCACTCATGACCTGCTGTACTATGTCACATCAAAACCGCAAGTCAAAAGTAAGAAGATATAAAAGTTGATACTTACTGTCAAAAGTCGTTAGAAAAAGTTTTTAAATATAGAAAAACTCCATTGAAAAAGTTTCTCTCTTGGGGTATACTAGAATTAATAAAGGAGGCGAAACAGTCATGTTGAAAAGAAAAATTGAGCATAAGCTGATTGACTGGAAAAACACCCAAAATCACAAGCCCTTGATCATCAAGGGCTGCCGACAGTGCGGAAAGACATTTTCTGTCCTTGATTTTGCAAAGAAAAACTATAAAAATGTTGTATATCTGAATTTTTTTGAAAATCCAGACTATGCCTCTGTATTTGCTGGCTCTCTCGAAGTAGACACGATTGTGATGATGCTGTCTGCCTTGCTAGGCAGCGAGGCGGTATTTGAAAGCGGAAATACAGTCCTAATTTTGGACGAGATTCAGGAGTGCCCCGAGGCCCGGACCGCGCTGAAATTTTTTCGAATAGATGGTCGCTATGACGTAATTGGCACAGGCTCCCTGCTAGGTGTAAAAGGATATGGAAAAGAGCCAAAATCCATTCCGGTCGGATCGGAAACAGTGATTGATATGTACCCACTGGATTTTGAAGAATTTCTATGGGCCAATGGGATTGCAGTCCCTGTGATTGATATGTTAAGGAATTGCTTGCAGAAAGAAACGCCTGTTCCAGCGGCATTGCACAACCGCATGAAGCAGCTGCTCCTGCAATATGTAGTTGTCGGTGGTATGCCGGATGTTGTGCAGACTTTTGTGGATACGAAGCAGATGGATGAAGTACTACAAATCCAACGCGATATTGTCCGCTCTTATGAGGACGACATGGTAAAATACGCTGAGAAGAAAGATAAATCACGGATCAAGGAGTGCTTTCAGTCTATCCCGAAACAACTCAGTAAGGAAAACAAAAAATTTCAATACGCTGTTGTCAAAAAAGGTTCTACCGCATCAAAATATTCCGGAAGTCTGCAATGGATTGAGGATGCCGGTATCATTGTCCGCTGCTACAATCTAAGCATCACGGAGCTGCCTTTGGACGGAAACGCCGAAGAAAATATATTTAAAGTGTATATGCGTGACTGCGGTCTTTTTGTCAGCATGCTGGAGGATGGTACACAGTACGACATCCTCCAAGGCAATCTCTTTGGTTACAAGGGCGCGATTTTTGAAAACCTGATCGCCGATATTTTTGGCAAGATGGGACGAAAACTATACTATTTCCATAAAGACAGCGGTTTGGAAGTAGACTTCGTGATTCGCTATAAAGGTCAATGCACACTGGTAGAGGTCAAAGCATCTACTGGAAATACGAAAAGCACCAAAACGATTTTGCGTCATCCCGAAAAGTACCATGTCAGCCAAGCAATTAAGCTGGGAGATTACAATGTGGGCCGCACCGACCAACTTCTCACGCTTCCGCTGTATATGGCGTTTCTGCTGCAAGAACTATAAGCGCAGATAATCCAAATCTAATATGGTCAATGCAAAAGGCAGTCCGTTGAGGACTGCCTTTTTGCTTCTCTACAGTATCGAACAAAGCACGCAACTAATCTCCTGATTCAAGAAAGTCTTGCCCGGATTTTTCCCCGCAGCCACCGTTTCTCATCTACAAACGACCGAATCTGCACGACTACCCTATCCCCTACTCTGAACTCGTCGTCGCTGAACTGCTGCGCGTACCGGCAGACCACCGTACAGCCGTCGGTCAATCGGCAGAACACACCGCCTGCATACTTGCTGGAAATGGTAGCAATGCGGCTGGAGCCTACGGGATGCCGCAGTTCCGCATTGACATACGGGTCAGTGCCGACGTCACGAACAGATAGTGCAAGCATATCCTCACCGACGCTGAGCACTTTCGCCTGAAGCTGCTGACCTGCATGATATTCTTCCCGCATATCCGCAAGATAGGTATAGCTCATGGCTTGCTGGCCCATTGTCACATCAAAACCGCAGGCTGTTACCGTAATGCGTGTTGGGCCGCAGGCCAGCACAGATGCGGATACCACATCGCCTTCGGAAACATGCTGAACATTCCTCGCGTGCCACCGCTGCTGTTCCAAGGCCAGCGAACGAGCTGCGATTGCACACTCTCCCTCACGATCTACGCCAATGATGATATAATCAACATCCGCGCCGATCACGCTATTCGGATTGATGCCAGTCGGCTCGATCCAGAACAGCGGCAGCGGGATTAGCACCTTTACCAGATGCCGCATGACTACCATACAGGTCAGCACCTGCTCAGGCTTATCGTCGGTCGGAAACGGAATACTTTCCAGACCGATGACTGTATTCCTCAGCAGTGACCGCGAGGAGAACGAAGCATAAATCGCATTCCATTCCTCACGCTCATTATCGGACAGATTGCGGTCAAGCTCGGCAAACGCAGTTGCGTTAAACGCACGCCGCGAGGTCGAAAGTCGTTCCAGCAGTTCTTTGTTATCAAGTTTCATGTTGTTTTCCTCCATGCTGTTGTAATGTCAGTTTTCCGGTGTGATCCGGATAGGCCACCAGGCAAGAAAAGTGCGGCGGAATGTATGCTGCCTGTGCTGCATCATCCAAAAGCAGCACGGTAATTACAGATTTCTGTGTCGCAACCTCTTCTTTGCCCGGCAATGCAAACAAATCCTGTTTTTGCGAGATGTAAAATACCCGAACCAGCAGGCCGCTCTGTTCTCCAAGCGCATACAGCGCGGTGCAAGATTCCCGGTGAAATAAAATCGTTTCTCGGGGCAAAATGGCAAAGATTAAATCCAATGCCTGCGGAATGAACCGCTCGTAATGTGGACCAACTGCTGAGATAATGCCATCAAACTCCCGCAGATACCCGGCATCCCGCAGTTGACGGCAGATTGGAGCTATCGCATTCGGCGAAATATCAAACTGCCGGCGCAGCAGCGGCAGCACCTGCGATTTCCGCATACAGCCGGTGACATTCAGCACTTTCAGCAGATATTTCTGCTGCGGGCTCCAGAATCTCATGTATCGAACCTCCGTTTCAGTCGATTTACCACAGGATCGAGCATTTCTTCGCTGCCGTACTCCACAATGCAGCTGAACAGGATTTTAGCCGTGTATACCAGCGAGTTCTTGCGAATCTCGTTTTCGTTGGCTTTCATGCGAGCCAATGCATTTTCTGCAATCTCGAAATCCAGCCGCCACAGTTTCTCCCTCACGTAATCCTGCGGATAGGTGCAAATGCCGATACGAAGCCCGTCGCAGTAGTACAGCCAGTACAAGCAGTCATGCAGCAAGGCTCGTTCGTCATCGGCAAATGCGTGAAGCTCTGCTCGGCGCTCGATTTCCTGCAACTCGGCTTTCTCGCGCGTTCGACCGACAAACGAATCTCCCTCAGTATAACTCTTCTCTGTATTTCTTATCTCTTTATTACTTGTGTGCCGATTCTGCATGTCTAGACCTGCAGATTTGGCACTTCTAGAAGTGCCATTTTGGCATGTCTTGAACTGCGATTCCGGCAGGTCTTGTTCAGACCGATCAGATTCTTCCGTATCGTTTTCAGCCATCGGTACATCGTTTTCTTCGGTTTCCACAGATATTTCTTCACTTTCTTCTGTAACCGGTTCATTTTCCAGACCTGCCATTTCGGCAGGTCTGCTTTCATCTGCGGCTGAGAACGGTGCACAGTCATACGAAAATGCCGCTTTTTCGCTGAATTGCACTTCGGCGAGGTAGATGCGGTTCGGCAGACCGCGGCCTTGCCGCTGTTCCCAGACCAAGTGTTTTTCTGTCAACTCCTTGAAACATGCAATGGCTTTCTTGTACGAAATCTGCATTTCCTGAGCCAAGTCCTCACGGGTATAGATCACATATACCTCGCCGTAACGATTGATCCAGCTATTACGGCGCGAAAGCTGAAATCGATTGAGCAGGAACGTGTACGCTACCTTGCTCTCAAGCGTCATATCTGAATAGCCGCTGTCGCTGAACAGCCAGCGCGGCATCTGCATATGGTAGTACGATATAACATTGTTCAGTTTCATCAGCTCGAAGGATGGGCGGTTTTCATTGGTTTGCTGATTCATGGCTCTTTATCTCCTTTTTCCAGTTCATTTTGTATCTCTTGAAAACGTTCATTTGTGAACAAATACGACGTCGCGCAATCCTCCTCATCCAAGTGCAGCAGTTCCGGATAGGTCGCTCGTGCTGCAGGCGTTTGTTTTATCGGTTCCGCTTGCTGCGGCTCAGGCACTTTTTCTTCATTGAACGTTTCAGCTGACTCTGTATGGCTATGATAGTCTGTGATAGACACCGGCCGCAGTTTCTTGAAATCTGCAAACTCCGGCGGTGTTACCTTATACAGCAGCATGGGAAACTGTCCGCGGAGCATAACAATGCTTTTCTCATTATACAGTCGCAGTACCTCGTCCGGCTGCATAAGAGCACGCTGGGTATTGCTGCGTGTTTGTGAGTACGGGCGGGACAGGTTTGCCACCGGCGAAAAAAGCGGTGTCTGCGGCTGCTGGTTGTTGGTAACACGGATTGTTGTCATACCACATTTGTCACTCACAAACTTTGCGCTTGTGAGGTCATTCACGCCAAGACAGATTGTTGCATCACAGCAGGCGGCAATCTCCTCCCACTCGTGGCGCGGGTACATATCTGCAAGCTGTGCGATGGACTGCACAATGACAATGCAGTTCATACGAAAGCCTCGGGTAAAGGCGATCGAGCGCTTGAAGTCACCCAGCTTTCCGATAGACGGAAATTCGTCCAGTACAAAGTTGACCGGTATCGGTAATTTGCCGTCTTCTGTTTCGCGTCGCGCGTATTGCTCCAGACGTGAGAAAATCATGGTAAAGAACAGTGAGGACAGGAAAGCGTAGGTGCTGTCCTGTGCAGACAAAATGCAGAAGTATGCACAAGGCTTGTGTCCGGGCAGTGTCAGGTCAATGGAACTGTCTGCGGTGAGCGCATCCACCAGCTTGTCCTGAAAGACGTTCAGACGGTTGCCAAGACCGATCACAATATTGCCGCGCAGATTCTCTTTGGCCTGCAGAAACAGACCGTACGGACCTTTCGCCGGATGTCCGGCAGGCAGGAGATTGATCTCACGGTCAATTTTGGAAAGGCCGTTCTCCGTCAAAAGTGAAAGTATCCGTCCAAGCCGACGTTGGGACAACGGTAAGCGATGGCCTGCACCGTCTGTATCGTTCTGGACATAGTACAAAAGTGCCGTCAACAGATTGAGTTCTGCTTTCGCCCAGAAATCTCCGGCTTCTTTTTCACTCGAGGTGTTGTTGATGATGGTAGACGCGATGATCGGAATCAGGCGTTCGTCATAGTCGGCTTCGCCGATGCAGTTCCAACGGTCGGAGTGTTCCATCTCAAGCAGGTTGAACACGCGGACTTCATATCCCATATCTTCAAGATAACCGGCGGTACTTTCATACAATTCTGCTTTCGGGTCGGTCAGTATCATGCTCTCTTTTCGCTTGACGCACTGGAAGATGAGTGGTCGAACAAAGCCCCAGCTTTTACCCGTACCCGGTGCACCGATGGTCAGCATATTTCCGGCAAGGCCGCTCTTGCTGCTGGAAGCGATGTACTGCGAGAAACGGTTATCGTCCAACGGATCATCACGGTGTTTGCCGTATACGGTACCGGTAAGATCGGGCAGCTTGCCGACTTCCAAAACAGCTTTCATCTCGTCCAGCTTCATGAAACGCGAACTGCCGTGTGTAGCATCCGGCAGAATATCAAACCCGCGCTTGTCCTTGACCGGATGATAACCGGACAGCCAGTTATAACCTTTTCGTGTCAGCAGACACGCCAGAACGATAATGGCAGCAGTAATGCCAAGTCCGGTGAGTGTGAACGGTGCGATAAAGTTGCGGATTGGGTTCACGACCCAGATGCTTGTGACATTGCTGTTCGCATCCATAGACTGCCGAATGCCGAGCCGTACCGAATTGACGATCATGCCGTAAAAATACCAGCCCATGCCGCCGAGCACGGCATACAGCCGCCAGTCCGCATTGTGCTTCGCTTTCCAACGTTCCAACCGTTGCCGGCATCGCTCTTCCAGTTTGGCGATATGTTCAGACAGCGGTGTCATAGATCAGCACCCATTTCGAGAATGCAGAGCGCCTGCTCATCAATCACTGCGATATGGAAAAACGGCGGCGGGAATATCTGCGACAGAAAGCGCTTCTGACTTTCAAATGCGGCAAGCAATAAACCATGATAGCCTGCAGCTCGTGCCTGTTGTGCCGCGCGAAACACCTGCCGCAGCTCCATATCCGCTACCACACGAGCAGGGATTTGAAAGGCTGTGCTGAAGAAATCGCAGTCACCTAATTGAGGGGTGGTGATCGGCTCTCCCAGCATCCGCGCCAGCCGCGTGCGATACTGCGGCAGCTTCATCAAGCGGAGCTGTAAAACACCATCCTTGTTACACGGCAGCAGATATGCCGGACTGATCTGCTGATAGAACTGTGCATAGCTGACTCTCTTGCTGTTCTGTAAGGGCTGATCGTCAAGCAGTGCACGGTAAATGTCAGCATAACTGCTGCCGCACAGGAAATATGCCTGCTCGGTACATCCACATCCCAGCATGAACGATTGTGCACAGTCAATCTCTCGCTGAATGACAACTCTCTGAACTGATTTCGGATAATGCACGGCAAACAGTGTGTCACCGAGCCTCAGAAAGCCAGATACCAGATTACTGCCCAGCGGATGCTGTCCTTCCTTTGCCCGCAGTGCCGATGCAGGGAGATAACCGTCATGCTCTCGCAGTGCAGGAACTTCATCCGCAAACGGATCAATGCCGGCAGCATACATGGCAAGTATCACTTCTGCGTTTTCAAATCTGCGATTGACGCGCTGTGTATGCCGGTCTGCCTGCATAGAGAATCCCTGTTCTGCGAGCTATGTATAACCGGCCGGTGTCAGCCGCCAGCCGTAAGTTTCGGAGTATGGCCGCAGATACTTTTGCTCTACCAGTGACTGCATAACCGATGAACGGAAAATGCCGCGAAATCGCCGCTCGCACTCATGATCGATGTTTTTGCACCAGCCGATCAGCCGCATAGCAGGCAGCATAGTTTTTGTTCTCAAATAATCGCCTCCTGTTCTAAAATTACCGCACCACTCTTAGCAGGTCGCGGTAATTGTAATTCTGATTTTCACAATTTCAGAATATTTTCTTGTCAAAAGGAAAGAAATGATAGAATATATTGCTAAAAATCCAACATAATCATCTTTTGCTTTGTCCTCCCGCTCCGGCGGTATTACCGCCGGAGTGAAGAACCGTTTTTACCGCGCCATCCACGACTTTTGCACCTCAAAATAAGGCACCACAGCGACCTCGGTAAAGCCCTTTCCATCGGACACACTGTCCAAAATCAGGCTGACAGTCTGGCTGTTGTCGTCCTCGAACAAAACACCCTTGAGCGCATTCAAAACACACTTCCATTCCTTGTTATCCGGATCAAAGGTTCGGTCGGAACGGCGTTTGTCTGTATGCTCTGTAATGACTACAAAAGCGCGTTCATACCACGGCAGATTTCCACCGCCGAGCCGGTGCTCATGCAGCATTTGCAGGAGCGTGCTTTCGATGTATCCGGTCACATACTGGCGATTGCTCTGCAATAGCGTATTCAATCGAATACGTGTCCAGCCGTTCCGAGTCACTTCTACTGAACACCGCTCTGCTGAGGGATACGGGAGAATATGCTGCAAATGCGCACGCTTGCCAGGTCGGAGAAAGTCACGTAGGCAGCATCTTGCCGATAGCGTCGTACTCTCCATTTTGCAGAGCAGTTCATCTGCCAGACGACTGCATTCCCGTGCATCCTTGGATTGTTTCAGCTGCTCAGAGAGCTGTGTCAGCTTCGCCAAATCTTTGTCAAACGGTAAGTCAATCATCTTCATTCAGGATCTCCTTCCTCGGGCGTTTGCGTCGGCGTGCATCTTCGATATGCTGGCGCTGACGAATGCGGGCAATGTCGCGCGGATCGGTGGTGATCAGTTCATGCTCACGCGGCGATGCGATAATCTGCACGCCTAAACGGTTACGGCCTGCACACAGCAGTGCTTGTCCGCGTGTGAAATTGGCGTGCATCTGCATCTCCTCATCAGTGAGGTGGTAGTGCTGCTGGATGAGCATCGCCTCCTCAGGCTCGGTCATTAGCGCAAATTTGATACGACTGTTGTTGAGCAGTGCCTTGCCAAACTTACCGTTTTCGAGGGCAAAGAAGTCCTCTAAGTCCTGTGAGGCAGCAATAGCGGAAGCACCGTAGCCGCGGACCGTCTTAAACAATTCCAGAACAAACTCCGCGGCCTGTGCGTTAGAGCCTGCACCGATCAGCGACCAAACCTCATCAAGGATAACGACCTTGTTTTCGGCACGCGATATTCTACAATAATCCAAGCAGATATCTGCTGCCAGAAGGGTTCCGAACGGCAGCAGTTCTTTACCAATCTCTGAAATATCGAGGACAATGTACTTGTTGTTCATATCGACATTGGTTTCGCCACCGAGATTTGCCGCCGAACCATTGACAAATCGACTGAGGATACCGGCAAGCGATTTGGTTTCTTCTCGTTCGTTCAGCAGTTCGTAGAAGTCTGCCGGTGTCGGCTGCGGCTTTAGGTTGCCATACTCATCGTACAGACTGTCATTATCGCGGGTAATACCGAAACGCTCATACAGCCGCATGAGTTCCACATCCAGACGACTTTTCTCGTCCTCGGTCAGCCCACGCCGCAGCAGTGAAAAATAGATATGCAGACGGCTGATCTTATCTGCCAGTAGCGAATCTTCACGAGTGCGCGTACGGGTCAATTCAGCGTTGACATCCAGTGTGCGGCGGCGAATCTCCAAAAAGTTGATGCAATCCGTAGAGGACGGTGCGAGTTTGATGTACAGACCGCCGATAGCCTCACACGCCGCACGGTACTCGTAGCCTTTGTACGGCGCAATCAGGAAAACCTGCTTGCTCTGCTGACGGTAACGCATGGCAATGAGCTGCAGCAGATAGGTTTTACCAGCGCCAGACATACCGAGGACCGTCATGTTGGAGTTGCTGTATCGGTTGCCGTCGAAAATATCCAGCATACAGACTGCATGGTTGCGTAAGTCCTCGCCGATCAGGATACCGTTCTGCTCACAAAGCTCCATCGAATAAAATGGAAACGCACCGGCCGCACCGGAGAGCAGCGTATTTCTTCTCGCTTTGCGGGCGATTTCCGGCGCAGGAGCGACTACCGGCAGGAATGAGTGAAACGCCTGTTCCTCCACATAGTCACAGCGTTTGCAGATAATATCCTGTGACGCACAAAGGCGTTCGACCTCCGCCAGACGAGTATGCAGCAGTTCCTCGTTTGCGGCTATGACCTCAATGAGCGTGTACATATCGTAATAGTCCTCGTTTGCGGTGTTCATCTGCTGCTTGATGTACTGCCCGGCGTAAATTGCGCTGCCCATCTGCTCATAATCGGCGCGGGTATCGTCCACATCGCGCATACGACTGCGGCTCCAAATGGTCGAGTTGGCGACCTTAGGCAGTATTTTCTCTCTCGGGCGGCGCAATAAAGTAGTAGAAAGCGAAATACCATCACCCATTCCGACGAGCGCCGCCAGCCAGCCGCCGCGTACAAGGCTCTGATAACCGTAACCGGCAATGTAGAGATAGGCATGGCATACCCCGTCTATCACCAGATAATCGCGGTGCGTCATATCAATAGCAGACGGACAAATGAGATCCATCACATGCGTGGTACCATCTGACTGGTCTGCTTTCTGCTTGTTCTTCTTAGCTTTCCTGCGCTTCTTTCGGCGTTTTTTCTTGTTCGGAATCTCAGCAGCTTCCTCTGTAAAGTTGGTCGGTTCCTTGTCATCTTCCGAATCGTTCTCTGTTGGAATACCGAAGTAATCCTCCATCATCAGTCGAAAATCTACCGGCAACTTGATATTCCGCGAAGTCTGCTTGCATAGCATACTGAATACGGTTTCCACCATCTGATTGTCTATGTACTGCGGTTCCGCAACGGTCAGACCACAGCGGGCCAGATAGCCTTTTGCTGTGTCTGCGATCTGGTAAAGCGCATCCGACCGCTGTTCGGGTGATTTGGCCGCCGGTGCCATATCCGGTTCAAAGCGATACGCCACGAAAAAGCGTGTGGTGAAGGCACCACCCTGAATCATGCCGCGGACCTGCTCGATATTGTCCTCGATGCAGGCCTGACAGCTTGCATCTGTCTCAGCTGCAGCGTACTCATGCATTCTTCGTGTGTACTGCTCCACATCGACCGGCTGCGAAAGGCCGAGAATCTGTACACTGCTCGGTGCGATCTTGAGCCATGCGGCAAGTGCTCCGACAATGCGGACACGCTCTGCCGTGCTTTGCAGAAAGAAGTTCATCGGCAGCACTTCAAACAGCCCGACAAGACCGCCGTCCCTTGTGTAGATAATGCCGCGGTCAATGTCTGCGATTGGCAGACTGCCCTGTAAGTCATCACTTGCGGCGGCGAGCTTTTGCAGGCTTTGCGCGCCAAAAATCGCGTCTTTTATGTTCATATTTGATCGTTCCTCCTTTATTTAAGATAATTCGACGGTGCCGCAGCCAACGGAAATATACAGACAGGTATCGGCTCAGCGAATCGTCCCGAATACCAATCAGTGCAAAACCACAGACCGGCACGAGCAAGCACAGTGAAATAATGAGCTTGATTGTAAGCGATACCACCAGCTGATGCGCGATCAACATGCAGATACCAAGTGTTGGTGCGGCCAGAATGACTGCTTCAATGCAGTTCCGCAGTTCAAACATACCGAGCACGCGGCCCGCATCTGTGAAATTGGCAGGAATAAAGTAGGTATCTTCATTATCCATCTGTAATCACCTCGTTTTCTGAAATGGCATCAAAAAGATGTTCCTGTTGCTCACGATAATCCGCGATGTTCAGAGCAGCCATGGCGCTCCGACGCAGAAGTACGATTTCGAGTGCGCGTGTCAGCAGTTCGATAAGGTGCGGTGTCACCGGACAATCCATCAGCTCAATCTGGCTGATGCGTTGGATACTGATACCGCTTGCCTGTGATAATTCAGCCAGAGAAATACGGCATTTCATCCGAAATGCACGGAATCGCAGCACTTGTCCGTTGTAATAATCTTCGTTCATTGTTCCTCCTATCCCAACACCCAGAAAGGTCCACCGGAAGCGGCACCTTTATTACATTCGTTTAGGAATATGTTAATTTCCCACTCCTTTTGACTACGTTCATAGCTGGCACAGTCTGCGACCAGAATTTTGCCTTGGCTGGTAATTCCGCGCAGAACGATAAAATGCCCGCCGCGCGTAAAATGACCACGACTCATAATCGCTATGACCAGTTTGCCATCCTGTAAAGCCTGCACAAGCTGTTTCTTGCTCTGACCGATGCCGCGGCAAGGCACACCCCAGTGAGTGGCACCATCCGGAATCAGGCTGTGATAGCTGCCCGAGCCTTCACAGCGGTGGCCGGTTTTGACCGACCACGCACACACTTCTGGCGGTGTAACCGTCTTGTTTGTGAGTGTAGAAATACAGATGGCAAGCGAGCTCGGACCGCAGCCTGCTCCGGCAATGGTATTGGTTTTGCCATACATTTGGCTGCCCCAGCGGCTGTCATACTGGCTGAAATACACCACATCTTTAGAATTGCCGCGGCCGGTAAATACGATGTCGGACAAATCTGCATCTGCTGAATTGTCCATTGAACCAACCGGCGCAGAGTAGTCACTGTCCGAAATCGTATCTGCGATAAGTCCGGCCCAGTTCCGCTGCTGATCATCGAAACCCAGCTTGTCCATAAGCTCGTCCGGCGTCATGTCATAAATTACGAGTATGTAGCCAACCAGTTTGCCATCCTTATACTTAGGATCGAGTTTGTACTGCATTTTGTCTTTCATGGTCTGAACGATTTTATCCTCATTCAGTAAGGCTACATTCTGTTCGTTCAAAACCGATGTAATCGCCACCTGCCAGTAGTCGTTGGTGTTGCCAAGGCGTGTTTCAATAGACAGGAAACCAATATTTTTCGGCAGAAGTGATACAAACAGATCAACCGCCTGCTGCTCCAATGAACGCTGCCGCTTCCAGGAGGCATTAAGCGATTGTGCCTGTGCAGTCATCTCCTGAATATCGGCAGATTGCACGCTAGGTGCGTCAAACAGATTGCACGGTATCCCCGTCAGAAATAGCAACGGTATTCCGAACAGGACAGCAGAAGCGGCGAGTACAGGCTTTACAAGCCGTTTCCCGGCTTCAACTGCTGTTGCGGCAGCGGCACCATGCAGACCTCCGTTCATTGCCAACTGTGCGATTCGTGCAGCAGACAGAAGTGCCTGTTTACGGCTTGCGTTTGCGTTTTCGTCTTGCATTACGGTCATCTCCATTTCCAGGCGTTATGCCCTTTCGCTTGACCGGCTCTGCAGTACGGCGCAGTGTATGCGGTTGAGCTGCAGGCGAAACCGGAGAGGTTGGATTGGGTGATTTGCCGCGGTTCTGCTGAGGCTTAACCGTAGGATTCTGTGCCGCAACAGGAGAAATATCCGGTCTTACAGCAGCAGAAACGCCTCGATTACGCTGCGGTGTCACATTCGGTTTTACTATGCGTGCAGGTGTGCTCGGATGTGTATGCTCCTGCTTTGCCGGAGAAACGTTCTTCGGTACAACTGCAGGAGTGACCGAATAATCAGAAGCAGAAACGGTATTTCGCGGTGCTTGAACAGGTACCGGTGTACTTGTGGTATAGCTGCTCTGCGATGTATTTGGCATAATAGGTGCCGACTTGGTGGTTGCCTGATTCTGTACATGATTGACAGTTTTCTGCTCACGGTTGGAGTGCACTTGTGCGGAAGTATGTTCTGCTGTAGCATGCTCTGCTTTTGATGTCTCACGAATCATTGCAGGACGCGGCGGAGTAACCGGACTGATGCGACCAGCCTGCTGTCCATGCGTACCGCTGTTGTTTTCCGTTTGTGTGCTGTGCTCGATTGTTTGCGGCTGCAGTGTAGATGTTTGCTCCATGCTATGTTCTGCCAGCTGCGATTCCACGACATTCTGCGCATTTGTATTTTGCACAATATTCTGTGGAGCATTTTGTGCAGTCTGCGTTGTGTTACTGGTATGCTGCGCCTGCGGTGTAATAGGCGGTCGTGCAGTCTGCGGAGAGAGCGGCGGCTTGGTTTCCGCAAAATTATGAGGGAGCGGCTGTATATGCGGTGCAACAGGCGAAATACGGGAAGAAACCTCTGTAACCGTACTGCCTGCATGAGAAATACTCTCACCGTCGATGAAGTCATCTGCCTCAATGTTGATGTCTGCATATTGATGCGGAGCATGGCTCGCTGCAGTACGCGGCTGCATAGTTCCGGCCGAACGGCTGACATTTACAGTGCTTTCAGCATTGTTGTTAATCTCTGCTGATGCTGTCTGCGTACTGGATCCAGACGGTGCACCGATCTCGGCGACACGTCCGGTAGTGACCTGCCGATCTATGCCGTATGCAAGCGGATCGAAATAGCGCGGCTGCATTGTATTGGTTGCATGCGGTGGATTAGAAATGGTGTTTTTGATAAATTCTGCTGCATGATGGAACATCATTGCGCTGAGTATGCCCGGAATATGATGGTGTCCCGGCGGATCTCCGGTCGATGCCGGATTAAGCCCAATTCGCAGCACAATGCTGTCCAGTTTTCTTGCAGTGCGGACAATGCCGGTAATCAGCATGACCCACGGTACAATAGCAACACCGGTCGGTGAATTAGACATGGCAGAGAGCAGCATTTTGACAAACATCACGTTCAGAACCATTAGTGTACACATGGATGCAAACATTCGCAGCCAACCGCGGAATATCTCGGCCGTGCTTTTTGAACCGCCCATCGCAAAAGCTAGCGGTGCGCAATACACCAATGTACACAGGATAACGTATCGTTCGGCTACCTCAAAAAACAGTTTGATGATCTGCCACTGCACATAAACATTGACCACGATCACAACCAGCCACCCTGCATTCGGAAGTAAACTAAAGAAATCTTCATCAAATGGCGTAAAGGAAACTGCACGCGGCATTTGGAGCAATCGTATAATAACCGCTGTAAGGCTTAGTCCGATATTGCATATCTGTCTGGCGCATACCAGCAGAAAGCTGAACATTGTAGTCCGAAGAAACAGACGCGTGGGATCTTCAACCTCGATTCCAACGCCGGATACCATAGAACGCAGTGCTTGATATGCTAAATTGCCTATCAGCAGTGCCCATCCAACCGCAAGAAGAATGGTGGCAATTTCCTTGATGATCGGTACGCGTGAGGCAAAATAAGATGTATCCGCACGGAGCAGTATCAAAAGCTGCTGAAGCAGTTGCTCTACCATCTCGTACCACATGGCAGCAAGCCATTCAAATAATGCTTTGATAAGTTTTTCTAGAATAGGATTACCTCCTCTTGTAATAATGATAGAATACTTGTATAATAATAGTAGAATAAATGGAGGTGTTTTGTATGAAGATAAAGTCTTCTACTGCTTTGAGAACTGATTACAATACTGTATCCAACTTGGCGCATGAAACACAAGAACCTATTTACATCACCAAAAACGGAGAAGGTGATGCGGTTTTTATGAGTGTTGATGCCTTTGAAAATCGCGAAAAGATTTTACAGCATCGAGCAGCGATTCTGGAAGCTGAGTTTTCACGATTGAATGGCGACCCAACTTACTCGTTGGAAGATGTTCGTGCCATGCTGAAGGAGAAGTATACGAATGCCTAAATATAATGTGCGTATTCTCACACCCGCATGGCAGGATATTGAACGCATCGCTGATATCCATATGTCGGCAGTGGGGCCGCATTCAGCGGAAATTATTACCGATAAGTTGCTAGATAAAATTACTCTTTTAGCAGAACAACCGCTGATTGGCCCACTGCATACAGATGAGTTTTTAGCTATGCGGCAATATCGTAAACTAATTTGTGGCAACTATATTATTGTATATAAGCTGCTCGACAGCACGGTATTTATTTATCGTGTCGTTGATGAACGAACAAATTATCCGAAACAGCTTTATTAAATTACTACTCTAGAGTTGCCAGACCGGTAAACAACGGCCGAATATAAGCAATAAATGCGCCGATACCGTTTATAATGACCCATGCGAGCCATACACGCTTGAGCCAGTCCCACGCCTGGTCGGCCTTCTGCTGCGTTCCAGACATTTTTGCACCAATGACTGCGACAGCGGACATCAATCCGGCGAGCACTGTGGATACACCGGCAATCTTGGTGTATACGTCCTTGATAATTCGATTGGCAACGACCCACATATCATCAACAGCGCCTGCGTGCGGCATGAAAAGCGCCGCCAGAATAAGCAGCACCAGCGCAATGCGATATACGAAAAATACGCGCTGCATAAGCTGCAAATAGTTGATGGTTTTCTTTTTATTCATGATAAAATTTCCTTTCGATAGAATTTTAATGGAGTAGAACTATGTCTTTGACACTTGAACTGAATGTTTCTCGCTTGGTAATCCAGCTGGAAACATTAGAGAATCGTTTACAAAGCGGAGAACGATCTGCCAAACTGAAAACAGAGGCTCAACAGATCGTTCGCAAAGCAACTAATGCGCTTTCACTGCAGCAAAACTGGCGGCAGGAAATTGTTAGCCGTGCACAGCACGTTATTGCCCAATGCAAAACCGTAAACTAAACAAATGATTGGCCTACCTATTTAATTTCTTTACCAATCACACACAGCCTGTAAGCTGGCTCGTTAGCAATACAGGTCAGCAGCGTGATTCGGTTATCTGATGTAGGATTAAGAACTGCAGTATTAGTTGCGAGAATACGTCCTGCTGAGATAACTCGATAGGTTCTCACGCCGAGAGAGGTCCGGTAAGTAATGACATCGCCGACCTGCACGTTCTTCAGCGTACCGAAATACGGCCATGAACCACGATTGTGTCCGCAGAGGGCAACATTGCCATTCCATGTGGATGTACCGTCTACATGGCCTGCACCTTTTCGCATACTTTCATAAGTTGCACCGGGGTAAACATAGGCGAACAGCTTGCGGTTGCCGATGGACACTGCGCCAAAGTGACCGTTAGTGGTAACAAGCTGTGTCTGCGCGGTGTAATTACCGCTGTTCACAGTTACTCCCTCAAGCCGATTGAACGAGATACCTTCCAGGCCGTTTAGCTTTTCATCTGTATTGATCTGCTGTTCCACAGCATCCCCCCACGGGTCTATATATGAGCCGACCGGAATCACCGGCGAACCTTCACGCGGTGTTGTGTTATCCGCATCCGCACTCATGCTGTCTGACGGGATGGTGATAGAGGCTCCACCGGAGTTATCTGCACTATCAATGTCCAACGCACGGTTGGAGGATGTTGAGGTGTAAAAGTGATTGGGGTAGAGGTCGGCCGTGTAATGATACTCCAACGCCGATGCCGGAGAAATCAGCAGCGCCAAACTCAGTGGTCCTACAAAAAACCGAATTCTTGTATTCATGTAAATTACTCCTTATATTCAAATTTGCACTCCAAACGCATAATCGCTCCCCACAAACGCTTCAACCACATGATGCTGTGCCTCGCCGCCGGTTTCTATGGCAATATCACGCCCTATCAGACGCTTTGCCAGCTTGCGACGCAGGATAACGGTATATTCCGTTTCTGCATGGCCTTGCAGCGCACTCAGCCGTATTCTCGGTGTTCGGACCCGCACAAACTGGCGGCTCACGACATCGTGGATACGGCGTTCCTCGTTATACACATAAACGCGCGCCGTATGCCAGAGAATGTATCGAATCACCCAGAGAATTAGCAACAGCAGCAGTAAGGCAGCCGCTCCGCAGACGATCATAATCTGTGAAATCGTCACATCCGGATCAAGAAACGGCAGGATAGGCAGCTTACTGCCAATGTAAGTAACTGTATATGTCACATGATCTACACTGGTTTTGCTGAGTGTACCACGGTACACCGCACTGGCCCGATAGCCGGTCGCCACCTGACGGCTGGTATAGGTTGTTTTACTGTACACCGCTGTTGCTGTCCAGCTATCCGGCACATCAGAATCCGAGACATTGACAGTCGGTAACCAGTTCAAACTGGTGCGCGGCAGGCTTAATCCATCAGCCTGTACCGATTCCGGTACCAGCGAGCGATCATTATACGGCAGTTCATACATTTTGGTTACGCTATGAGGATGGCTGTCCGTCACTGTTTTGTATCCGGTTGTCTCTACTTTGATGTTCTGCAAATCCAGTGTCAAATCACCGATATAACCATCCTTGGTATATGACTTGGTTACCGGAAATTTGTCGATAACAGCGGATAAATCAGCAGATGAAGCATCAAGTGTTACTGTATCCTCTGCATCCTGCGTTTCCGTTTTGTGGTGCACAGTCTTATCCATGCGCTCATAGCGATACCAATAGCCATCCTGTTCAAAAGGCTGCTCTTTGAGTGCCGCCGGATCAAAGTCCGGCGGCATTTCATATGTCTTGGATAAGGTCGGAACACCGTTGATCTCAATCGGTTCTACACTGACCGGCGTAAAAACAGCCTGATCTCCGTCAAGCAACACCTGTTCCGTACCAGCTTCTGCTGCGCCTGCCGCACTGACAAGCAGTGCGGCAAGAAGTGGCATCATCAGCCACCGCAGTCTCTTTTTCATCATAAATATCCCTCTTTTCTGTGATTAGTATCCGGTTTTCGGCAATGTAGGAAGCGGATAAATCGGCGTACGGTGAATCTTAGTCACCCAGGCGCTCGTAGAACTATCCCATTCGCCCTGATAAGAACCGCCGCAGTCTACACGGTTAATAATGTTGTAGCCATTGCCCATGTAGGACGGCACATAGACGTAAACCGTTGCCTTTTCAGTCATCTTAAATCCTGCAGGCACAGTTCCAAACTCGTAGCGGATATCCGTCACATACTCACCGATTGCCAGTTTGAGCGAGCCGGAGTCCACCTTGAATGAGTAACGGTTGGTAGAAAGCAGGTGGTCCGCAAGGGTGCGGTATCCGTTTTTATTAGTCTTATAGGTGATCTTGTACCAGACGCGCGCATTGTAAGTGCCGGTTGTAATCGTGCCTACGCGAACCGCATCCGTCGGGATACGGTCGTGCCAGAAGAAATTATCCAACGGAACATTGGACTGATTAGCAACATTTGTGATATCATAGCGCATATTATCGCCCGCATCCACAGTATAGTTGCCGGTTTTTGTAATGCTTGTCTTGATAATTGCCGGGTCGTCGTACATCTCGATACGGACCACATCGCCCTCAACTTTGAGCTTCACTTCTGCTTTCTGCGTATTGAGTTGGAAAAAACGCGGTGCCTTGGATTCCCGTACAAAGTATCGGCCAAGTGGCAGCGGATTGGAGGCTGCAATACCTCTGGAGTCCGTTGTAATCGTATCTACGATACGTCCGGTTTCAGCGTTCTCAATCTCAAACACTGCACCTTGCAGCAAGCTGCCTTTCAGCTGATTGGTGATAGGATTATCCTGCGAGGATTTCTTAACCACCTGAATCTGACCGAGTACCGGTGTGTTTTCTACGACCAGTTCAGTCGTTTCACCGCGGCGGACACGCAAAGTACGAACAGTACTGTCCAGCACATAACCCTGTGCAGCTGCAATCTCCTCGACCTTCAGCTTAACTTCGCTCTTGCCATCCGTCAGAATGTCATCGAGCTCGATGTAACCGTCCTGATCGGTCGAATATTCGCCGATCAGATTGTTGGACTCGTCCTTCACAAGGAACCGAACACCGTAAATACCTTTCTTCGTTACGGCATCGATTTTCTTAATGCGGATACTTGCCAGCTTCTCATTCTCAAACTCCACGGTTGCCAACTGACCGGCTTTCACGATCACGTTCTGCGGCGTACCGTCCAGTCGATAACCTTCGGGACACGAAATCTCCGTTACCACATAAACGCCAGCCTCCAAGCCGCTAACCGTTGCCAAACCTGCAGAATTGGTCGTATATTTGCCAATCACTTCACCATTTGCTTTAGTGACTTTGAAAACACAGCCGCTCAGCGGCTTGTTCGTGCCCTTGATGGTCTTGACGATTTGCAGGCCGTAAACACGCGTATTGGTAAAAGTCACTTCATAGGTTTCGCCAGCACGAAGCTGCACCGTTTTGGGCGTACTGTCAAGCTGGTAAGAATCCGGCGCTTTCTCCTCAGAAATGACATAAGTGTTTTCCTCCAACTCCGGGAGAAAAATAGCGCCATCACTATCAGTTACCGCATCTTCTCGAACGATAGAACCATCTCCACGTGTAATTCGGAAAACGGCACCTTGCAGAGGCTTATGGCTTTGTGCATCAATTTTTTTGATGAGTAAACCGGGTTTGCGCGTATTTTCAATCGTAACCGTTGTCGGTTTCTCAGTGGTATGCTCAATCTCAAACGGCTTATCATTGAGGATGTACTCCTGCAAAGTGAATTTTTCTTGGACTCGGTAAGTGCCGGCAGGTGCCTTACTGATAGTGATTTTGCCGTCACTGTCGGTCTGATAGTCGCCCAACAGGACATTATCTCGCCAAATCGAGAAGGTTACACCTGCAATCGGTATCTTGCTCTGGCTGTCTACCTTGACTACGGTAAAATCTTTCTGGACCGTGTTATCAATGATGATATCGGTATTGCCGTCTGTCGTATGCTCTATGATAATAGGTTCCTTGCTCAACGTGTATCCTGCCAACGTGTGGCGCTCGTAAAATACATAAGTGCCATTGTCTGCATAAGGAAGCGTGAATTTGCCATCCGGTCCGGTCGTATAGAATCCAATCGATTTGCCGTCACGAAAAGCCTCAAATACGACACCCTGCATCGGTTTACCAGTATCTTTGTCGATTTTGGTTACCGTCACATCTTTTTTCATCGTGTTGGGAATTGTGAAGAAGGTAGGCTGCTCTGAATCATTTTCAACGGTAAAGGTCTTTTCGTTCAAAACGTACTTGGGATCTGTCACCGTTTCCCGTACCTGATAAGTGCCCGGTTCGGCATAGGGCAGCCAAATTCGGCCTGAACCCTCCGTAGTATAATTGCCGAGCAAGCGTCCATCTTTCCAAACTTCAAAGGTGACACCAGAAATCGGACGATGTGTTTCTGCATCTATTTTGAGCAGACCGAAATGCTTTTTGACTGTGTTAGAAAATGTCAATGTGGGAATTTCGGCCTGATCTTTAATGAGTTCTACGGTTTGCTCCGGTGCATCCATATTATAGTGTGTAGTATCACCGCCCGATTCTTTAATCCGATAAGTGCCAGGCTGCAGGTTCTCGACCATTGCTTCGCCGTTGCTGCCGGTTGTCACACTGGTCAAGTGACTGTCATTAAAATATACGTCAAACTTCCAGTCCTTCAACGGCACCTTAGTTTCTCGATCAATTTTAACGATGCGGATTGCTAACTTTTTTGTGTTTGAAATGTTAATTTCGCGCACAATTTGAGTAGGATCGGCCGAAGGATCGATATAAACTTCGTGTACCTGCTCATCTTTCAGGTAACCGGAGGCCGCTTCGGTTTCAACGACCTGAAAAAAACCTTTGGGCAAATTATTAATCCGAGCATATCCATTCACATCTGATTTCAGCGTTGCGAGCGTTTGACCGTCACGGCGCACCTCGAAAGTCGCTCCGGCAATCGGCATTTTGCTGTCTTTATCGTATTTGTAGATTTGAATTGCCGGTTGCGGTGCATTTTTAAAGGTCAGCTCGATGTTTTTCGTATTGTTCCACTCAAACGTCTGAATGTCGCTGCCGTCGGTAACGAACCCCTCCGGTGCCGCAACCTCGTAACATTCGTATGAGCCTTTCGGCAGGTTACGGCCCTGCACCGTGATTTCACCAAGCGCATCTGTTGTAAAGCTGTGCTTGTAATCGTTGTCAATGCCTCGGATTTCAAAGGTGGCACCCATCAGATTGCGGCCATCTGCACTGCTGATTTTATGAATTTTGAACGTGTGATCAGTGCTGTTTGCAAACTGCAATTCGATGGTCTGACCGCCTTTACTGCCTGTGTTGACAGTCTTTGTAGGCAGCAGCGTGTAGCCCTCCGGTGCAGATGTTTCCTTGATGGTAACAGTCGTATTCAGCGGCAAATCCACAAAAATGATTTCGCCGGATGCTGAGGACGTTCCGGTCATCGGTTTGCTCAGGCCGGGATAGGTCAGTTCAAAAGTACAGCCCTCCAGACCTGCACCTGCTTCATCCGTCTTGATGATATGCAGTCGGACCGTGCCCTGCGATACCTCCTGATTGATAAACAGCATCTGAGCGACACTCTGCTTAACAGCCGGTTCCACCATGATGACCGGCTGAACACCACTGGCATTGGTCGATGCGACATAGACATCGTACCGGTCCACATTCATAGTCGCTGTAATCTTGGCTTGCAGCTTGCTGTTTGCAGAATCCATCTGTTCTGCTGTTGCTTTCGGGATACACAGCAAGAAAGTTTCGCCGTATGCCATATTATTGCCGTTCTTATACAGCGTATTATCAGCTTTCGCATTTTTCAGAGCTAATGTGCCATTCGTGCTTTTGGTGCCGGATTCACTCATCAGGAACGCACCTGCCGGCAGATTTTCTGCTGTGAGCGTAATCTTATAGCCGCGGACAAAGGTAGCCGAAGCGGCCGCCATCGGCAGCACCATGCAATCCTGACCATCAATCTGCTTTTCTGCAAAAATACCCGAGCCGATGATGCCCTTTGTCAGATTGATCGAACCAGCCTTAGAATTAGCGCCATTGTATGTGCTGCTGCCCGGCGTATAGTTGATAACACAGCCGATCCACGGTGCATGGTTCAATCCACCCGAACCCCATACCGTATTGAAAGAGTTGCCGTACTCAAGCATCTTGATCGCAGCATACAGTGTCAATGCCTCAGATGTACTTGAGGCGCTGAGTGTCTTACCGGATGCACGATACCCCAGTGATGTAGAGCTAGAATAATTCACACCGTAATTACTATTGGCAGCAATCTGTGCATCCCCGAGTGCGACCCAGATCGCAGCCTGTGAAGCGCTGAAATACATATCACTGGTGAAGTTGCTGGCTGTCAGTGGCGCTTTCGCCCAGCTGATAAACTCGTTGAGTGTCATGCGGGAATCGGTCCTTGTTGCCACGCCGTAAACGTGCATATCCGCGACTTTACCAGTAACCGTATACGACTTGCTGGAACTCCCGGGATTGGTTTTGGAATGATCTGCACAGTATGCCCGAATCATAGTTCCGTCGCTGGCTTTCGTATACATCGGCCATACATTTCGAGGGGAACCGTTCTGCTGGAACCATGCCTTTTGCGTGCCGCTGTCCCAGATGTTATAGGTTTCTTTTACCTTGATTTCAACTGAAGAGGCTTTGTTGTCCTCATCCGCTGCTCCCGCAGTCGGTACGATTGCCATGCTGGACAGCATCGTTGCGGCTGACAACGCAGCAGCTATCATGCGTTTTGCAATATTTTTCATATCCTCACCTGTTTCTTTGAAAAATAAAACGAGAGGTTATGTGTTCATGATCTCTCGTTGGTTTTATTCAGGTATTCAATTAAAAATAACCGAATGTCTGAACCGCATATATTTGATTGTACTCGTTTCGACCGATTGCTATACCGACTGCATTGACTTCCTCACTAATGATCCATGCACGGTGCGGTTCCGATGTCATAAAAGTATGCATCATCGTCTGCGGTGTCGAAGCTACTGTGCCGCTGAGAATGTTCTCGGCCATGTAGTTCTCCGGACGGATGCCCACATCTTCCATCAGCTCCGCTTTTGTTTTTTCATCTGGACGCTCGTGGGAAAACGATACCATGATCTCCCGCAGACGAACCTGTGCCATTTCATTCAATGCAGCGTTTTCCTGCACCGGAGGCAGACTGGCGTTTGCTCGCTCTGTATTGATAAGTGCAATCATGTCTTCTTCCTGTGCGCCGAAATCTTTTTCGGCTACCGGTTCATCATAAACGATTTCCGGTGATGTCGGCGGCATTTCACCGGCCTGCATGAGCGTGTTCCCTACGATAATGCAGCATAGTACAATGGTTTCGATACTCATATTGATTCCTCCATGGTGGTGCACGAGACGGGTTTTCTCTATCTCTCATAGGCTATTCTCCCTCCGCAAAGCGGTTTTTCAGAAATTCGAGAAACAAGTCCTCCAAATTCATATCTGGCGGAATACGGTGTAGGTACGGTTCAAACCGCTTGCGCGAGAAACTGATATTGCTCTTTTTCTTCTCTGTTTGTGCTGCTGTTACTTGATGCCATACCTTGTCCAATTCTGCGGCCGTAATGGACGGCGGCGGACAATTTTTCTTGATATGCTTCATCACAGCAACGGATATGCGATGATTTTCTGCATTCAATCGCTTCTGAAACAATTTCTGTGTAGCTTCATCGTAATAAGAAATCGCAACACCGCACATCATATTCAGCTTACACTCGTCTACTGCATCAAGCAGTGGCGGAATCAGATATGTTAGCCGCACAGCATACCGCACATCATTGACCCCAACACCAAAGAAACAAGCTACTCTCTCACGTGCACCTAACTTCGGGTGAAATTCACCACAAGTCGCTTCTACCAAATCATTGCGTTTTCCCTGCTGACGGTAGGCATCCAGCAAGGCCCGATACGCCCAGCCGCGCTCGCTTGGGAGCAAGTTTTGTCTTCGCTGGAGATTGGTCACGGTAGCAATTACTATTGCACGGGCATCGTCTACATACTCAATGTCTGCAGGGATTTCTGCGCACCCAAGCATTTTGCAAGCATTCACACGGTTATGTCCGCTCAGGATTTCATATCCACCAGTCTTGCATGGCCTAACCTTGATGTTTTCAATTAAACCATTTTCCAAAATATCCTCTGCTAACGCCTTTAAATCTTCCCCACTGTATGGTTTAAAACCAATATTGGACGTGAAAAACGGATGCAGCTGTTCAAGCGGAATTTTAGCCGTGCTGCGCGTTTTCGATGATGTTGCCGGTATTGTGCCAAACAGACTCTCGAACGCCTCATCAACGGCCTGATCTCCACCGTTGGATGAGGCCGATAACTTTGCATTACGCTTGTCCAGCGCATTGATAAGTGCCGATTTAGTCATAATGCATGACCTCCTCTGCTACTGCACGGTAGGCCAGTGCTGCACCATTTTTCGGTGCATATTCCAGCAAACTGATCCCAACAGCCGGATGTTCTGCTACTTTGATCGAGTAGTCGATTGGCTCGGTAAAGATATGCATTTGCTCTCCATAGCGTTCCTGCACATTTTTCCGTGATTTCTGGTTAAGAACCGTACGCGACATAAACATCGTGAGCAGAATATCCACCTGCCTGAGATTCGGATTGAGCGACTGCTGCACTTTGCGGATAATCTCAATGGTGTCATTCAACCCTGCAGTGTCCAGAAAATGTGCTTGTGTCGGAATGATGACACGATTCGAAGCGACCAGTGCATTGAGCATCTGCAAGTCCAAATGCGGACTGCAATCTATGAGTATGTAGTCATACTGATCTTTGACCTGTTCAACGATTGCAGACAGAACTCTTTCCGGTGCAATGCTGCCGTCATCCAGAGGAAACATTGCTCTGGTGTTCTGCATACTGACCAACCGCGACAGTGTACCGGCCAGTTTGTTATTGGCTGGGATCAAGTGCAAATTTTTTGTTGTCTTCTGAATTGTCTGTTCGACTGACTGTTCTAACTGCTCCGGCATATCAATGGCTTGAAACATGAGATTGGCCAGTGTCAGAGAAAGCATCTGTGGTTCGTATCCCATCGAGAGGGTCAGACTGCCCTGCTGGTCGTTATCCACGAGCAGTACCCGTTTACCTGCCTGTGCCAGCGCAGCACCGATATTGTAGGTGCTGGTGGTCTTTCCTGTACCGCCTTTTCCGCAGCAAAAACTGATTACCATTGTTTGACCTCCTTTGCGTCTTGTTCTTGTGTGAGTTACTATAACAGCCCTTTTAAGGCTTGTCAAAGGTTATTTTTAAACCGAAATGTTGTTAAAATCATTTCTCCGTATTTGGTTGCAACTTTCTTCTTTTCTTATCCAATCAAGCGTATTACCGCAATTATTTGTTGAAAAAAAGTTTTGTCGCTACAAGTTTTATTTACCGTATTATGTATCTTTCAGTAAATTTTAACTTCGTCATGTTCTCTACTCTATTTCTTCTGCTAATGCTATCTACCCTGCAACGCAAAGAAAACCGCCTGATTGAACAGACGGTTTTCTTTGCACTATATGAATCACCATTCCATGCTGTTTATGCACACGAATGTATTTTATACAAAAAAAGAGATCAACATGATTTTACTCACATTGATCTCTTTTGATTGCCTTATTTAATTCATGCTGTGCAACAACGATCAAGCTCAAAAGTTCTGATTTTCAGAGTGTGTCATCGGTGTGTCAGCACAAGATTTTTAGTCTTATTAAAAGGCGTTTATCGCGTTTTTTTCGCATGATACTGAATAATTACGAATTATTCGCTGGGTATCAATACATACCGCCCATATCCGGTGCAGCCGGAGCAGCCGGAACCGGCTCCTTCTTATCAGCAACCAGGCTCTCGGTGGTCAGGACCATCGAAGCAACGGATGCTGCATTCTGCAGTGCGGAACGGTTTACCTTGGTCGGGTCAACGATGCCGTTTGCAATCATGTCGCCGTAGGTCTCGGTTGCAGCGTCAAAGCCGTAGCCAACCTTGTCAGCGTGCTTTACCTTATCAACAACGATTGCGCCCTCGATGCCTGCGTTGGCAGCGATCTGCTTCATCGGTGCTTCCAGACCGCGTGCAACGATCTGCATACCGGTCTTCTCATCGCCGGTTGCCTCTGCTGCCAGAGCCTCAACCGCTGCGATAGCGTTTACATAAGCTACGCCGCCGCCTGCTACGATGCCTTCCTCAACAGCTGCGCGGGTTGCGTTCAGTGCATCCTCGATGCGGAGCTTCTGCTCCTTCATCTCGGTCTCGGTTGCAGCGCCAACCTTGATAACTGCTACGCCGCCGGCCAGCTTAGCCAGACGCTCCTGCAGCTTCTCACGGTCGAAGTCAGAGGTGGTGCGCTCGATTGCGCCGCGGATCTCAGCAACGCGGTTTGCGATAGCCTGCTTGTCGCCAGCACCGTCAACGATGGTGGTGTTCTCCTTGGTTACCTTGATCTGACGGGCAGAACCCAGCATATCCATGGTAGCGTCCTTCAGCTCGATACCAACCTCCTCAGAGATTACGGTACCGCCGGTCAGGATTGCGATGTCGCGGAGCATATCCTTGCGGCGATCGCCAAAGCCCGGAGCCTTAACAGCTACGCAGGTGAAGGTGCCGCGCAGACGGTTTACGATCAGGGTGGACAGAGCCTCGCCCTCAACGTCCTCAGCGATGAGCAGCAGCTTCTTGCCGGCCTTAACAACCTGCTCAAGGATCGGCAGCAGCTCCTGAATGTTGGACAACTTCTTATCGGTGATCAGCACCAGAGCGTCATCCAGATTTGCTTCCATCTTCTCGGTGTCGGTGCACATATACGGGGTGATATAACCGCGGTCGAACTGCATGCCCTCAACAACCTCAGAGTAGGTCTCAGCGGTCTTGGACTCCTCAACGGTGATAACGCCGTCGGTGGAAACCTTCTCCATAGCCTCTGCGATCAGGGTGCCGATCTCGTCGGAGCTGGAGGAGATAGCGCCTACACGAGCGATGTCGCCCGTGCCGTCAACCTTCTTGGAGTTCTCAGCGATTGCTGCAACAGCAGCCTTGACTGCCTTGGAGATACCGCGGCGCATTACCATCGGGTTTGCACCTGCAGCTACGTTCTTCAGGCCCTCGCGAACGAAAGCCTGTGCCAGAACGGTAGCGGTGGTGGTGCCGTCGCCTGCGATGTCGTTGGTCTTGGTGGCAACTTCCTTAACGAGCTGTGCGCCCATGTTCTCGAAAGCGTCGTCCAGCTCGATCTCCTTGGCGATAGTAACACCGTCGTTGGTGATCAGCGGACCGCCGTACTTCTTATCCAGTACAACGTTGCGGCCCTTCGGACCGATGGTTACCTTAACGGTATCAGCGAGCTGATCAATACCGCGCTGCAGAGCCTTGCGCGCGTCCTCGCCGTAAATAAGCTGCTTAGCCATGATGAATTACCTCCTGAAAATTACTCTACGATTGCCAGAATGTCGCTCTGACGAACGATGATATACTTTTCGCCGTCCAGCTTAACCTCAGTACCGGTGTACTTGCCGGTAATGACCTTCTGGCCCTTCTGAACTTCCATCTTGATTTCCTTGCCGTCAACAACACCGCCCGGGCCTACTTCGATGATTTCAGCAACCTGGGGCTTCTCCTGTGCGGATGCGGTAAGAATAATGCCGCTTGCGGTGGTCTCCTCCGCCTCGACCATCTTGATAACTACGCGGTCGCAAAGGGGCTTGAGCTTCATAATGGATTCCTCCTATGAAAAATAAGATTTTACAATGTTGGGGGTTAGCACTCAAATTACCCGAGTGCTAACTTCGAGTATTATCTTACACCAAGGAGCCGCAATATGCAAGGGGGTAATCCGGAATTTTCACAAAAATTTTCTGAACAAATTATGAACAGTGCCCTGTACTGCTCAGTGTTTTGCCGGTCGTTTAGCAGACGGACGGTCGGAGTGCTTATTTACCGGCTTATCCTGTGCAGATGGGTCTTTAAAATACATATGCAGCTCGCACTTGATCATGCCGTTATACAGCTTGCGGCGCTTATCCGCCTTGCGGCCGTAGCAACGCTCGAACAGCGGGTCCGAGCTGAGCAGATACTGCTTCATCGGGCTGTTTTTTGTCGCTCTGCCGAGGTCGGCGTACAGCTTTTCCGCCTGCTGCAAGTCCAGCAGACGCTCACCGTACGGCGGATTGGCAAACAGTACACCCGCATTGCTGTAATCGCGCTTGGTCGCGTCCGCGCGCTCGAAAAACACCGTGTTAGCTACACCGGCCTTGCGCGCGTTCTCGATGGACAGCTGCACGCAGTCCGGGTCGATGTCGCTGCCGACGATATCGAATTTAGCGTCCGGCTGGGCAAGGTCGAGCGCACTCTCGCGCGCCTGCTGCCAGACCGACCTGTCAAAGCAGCTCCACTTCTCCGCATCAAAGCGGCGCAGCAGACCGGGCGCACGGCGCTGCGCGATCATGGCCGCCTCAATCGCGATCGTGCCCGAGCCGCAGAACGGGTCGAGGAACGGGTCGCGTCCGCGCCAGCGCGCCAGCTTGACCATAGCCGCCGCCAGCGTCTCACGGAGCGGCGCCGCGTTGCTGTTGGCGCGGTAGCCGCGCTTGTGCAGACCGGCGCCCGAGGTATCGAGGTACAGCTCGGCTACGTCGTGCATGATGGCGAACTGGATCTGATACTTTTCGCCGATCTCGTCAAACCAGGTTTGACCGTACTTTGCGCCCAGGCGCGATACAACTGCCTTTTTGATGATCTTCTGGCAGTCCGGAATCGAGTGCAGAGCTGAGTCCAGACTGTGACCCTTGACCGGAAATGAGCCGTCCGCCGGGATGAACTGTTCCCATGGGAGCGCCTTGACGCCCTCGAACAGCTGGTCGAATGTCTTTGCCTTGAATGTGCCGATGCGGATGAGCACGCGCTCGGCGCACCGCAGGTTCAGGTTCGCCCATGCGAGCGTGTTCTCGTCACCGGTGAACAGAACGCGACCGTTTTCCGCGTGTACGTCGGTCAACCTGCCGCCGAAGCGCAGCTCATCCGCGACGATGCCCTCCAGCCCGAATAAAGTCGGGCAGCATAATGTAAGTTCCATCGTGTTTCCTCCAAAAAGGCTCCCGCCGTCATAGCAGGAGCCGAAAGTCCTTTTTAACCTTTACATTGTATCGGTTTTCGAGGATTTTGTCAAGATTTGCGGCGAGATAACTCGGTTTGCTGAATGCCGCTATCCGGAGCGTTATCGCTTGAGAAGCGATAACGCTCTTGCCTGCCCTGCACGGGCACAAGAGGGAGACACCAAGGTTTGCCCGTAGGCCACTAAACCTTTTTCCGCTCCGTGTGTGGATTAAAGCAGTGTTCGATTTGTGCAGGTAAAGCCAGCGCATTCATGTAAGCAAACAGCTAGAATCGGCAATGGGTAAAGAGGGCGTTGTCCATTGCAAATTCCAAACAGGAGTGTTTCTATGAACACAGTGGGTATTGATGTTCCAAGCAGAAAGAGCACGGCTGCAGCGCTTCGTTCTTTGGGCGAGGTTTGTTCAGCTGCCGTTGGATGTTGCCCGCAACGTGGGAGGATTGGCTTCTCTCACCGAGCACTTGAAGGCACTTGACAGCGAAACCCGCGTTGTGTTGGAACACGCATCGTAGTTCGTGAACGCATCGTCATCCGGCGATTCCGGCCAACTCCACTGCTCGATCGGCTCATTGATATGCACGTCAAAGAACTTTGTTTCCGGTTCGCCGCACTCGCAGTTCGTTTCAAAGAAGCAATCCGGCATGAACTCTGTTCCGTGCCAGCCTTTACCTTCTCCAGTTTCGGCATTATACTGCGTAAAGTACCAGCCGCTGTCCTCTGCTTCTCCTTCTTTCTGCTCAAAACGAACATATGGGAGATAGATCATTTTTTCATTTTTCACACCTTTTTTCCTCCTTATTTGAGGACTATTTTTACTGCGGACAAATAAAAAAGTGCCGGTAATGAGGATTTCATTACCGGCACTTTCGATAAGGAAGGCTCTTTAGGGTCTTCCTTTTCTTTTTTATCAAGAACTACCCCGATTTACAGGAGTTATCGCTTATGCCCAGCAATATACCATCAAAGTCCGATGAAAACGGCGCAGCCGAATTCATCAAGTACCAGAAACTATGTGACTTGGATTACTATTCCCGCTTTTCGCGCGAGGAACTGGAAACCAAGCACGCCGATATTCTGCATTTATACGAGGTCCTTAAGAAAGACACCCGCGTTTGGATTGCCTTATCGTTCGCCCTGATTCCGGTCAGTGCGCTTATCTTATGGGACTTTTATCTGCTGCTCACCAATCCCACCTATGCCTTTTATGCATCAAAAAATATAAGCATCGCAGAGATTATAGATCTTCTCATACATATCGGAGCCCTTCTGCTGCACGCAGCATGCATTGCATTTTCCGTTTCTGACGGTTTCTATCTCGGCTTTCTTCGCCGGCAGAAAGAGACGGTCGAAGAGCTGCTTACCATCAACGAAGCCAAATAAAGGTTCTTCTCTATGCATTTATGTACAGCTTCGTGAATCTCAGCAAAGGTCATATCTGCCCTTGCTTATTTCCCAGCATTGAGGCCGCTATTGCTGACCTTGACGACCGGCAGAAACGCGGCTTAATTCTGGAATACAACGTTATTGCTTAAAATCAAAAGATCCCCCCTGCTCATTTTGAGCAGAGGTTTTCTTTTGCCGCAAGCCGCCCATCGCCTGCGGATCCGATTCTTCATTTCTTTATCATTTTTCGGAACACATACATTCCCTTGCCGATTCCTTTCCTTTGGGCAAAGAAAAAAGCACCAGCAATGAGAAAAGTCATTACTGGCACTTTTAACGTGTCATTTATTGATTTTTTATCGTTACGGTATCACTGCTTGTATTTGTCACCCTAAAAAACCATCAAACATCACCCTAAAAAGAGTCCAAACCCTGCATTATACCATACCAATGTCAACCCTGCTAAGTGCAAAATGGAATAGGATGCAGCGGCACATAGGCAGCGCATGAGGCGCGATGCGGGCAAGAGTATGGGGTCCTCTTTTCGAGCTGCTTGCCCCTGCTGTACCAGCGATTCTGACGCAACCCCGTAGTATATCACAACTCACTTCCCCTTCGCTAATGCAAAAACTGCATAGGTTCGGGCGGCGAAAATCGAACAATTGTTTGCTTTTTCGTTGGAATATGGTATAATCAATAAAAAGAGGATATTCTGATCCCATGTAAACCCAGACTGCGCCGCTTTCGCTGTTTGAGCCCTATGTTGCGACCTATGCAAATTACTCATTTCTAAAACTAAAGCAAGAAGCGAAGTTCTTGGCAACCCGTTTGAGACCTATAAAAAACCAAATACCTCTAACTTATCGAAAGCTATGTCAAGACCGTGTTTGAGCTCTATACAAAACAGAATCCTCTCCAAAACAGTATAGCGACCACAATGGTGATTATACGTTTGAGTCTTATGTAAAGCAGAATACCTCTAAATCAACGGAATCTGTCGACCGGATTGAGATCCATGCTGAGTCCTATGTAAAACAACATACCAACGAAACAAAGTACATTTGTCCTCGTTATCATCAAAGGTTTGAGACCTATGTAAAACTATCTATCTCTCAATTCCATCACAAGGAGTGATTCCGACGAAGAAGACATACCAATTTAATGCCGAATACCAGACAGACGACTTAGACTTTGCTGTCGGCGTTTCTCTTTTCGACCAGAACGACAATATGGTATTTTCGGCATGGAATTTGAACGAATGCCCCGAAGATGCTGTAATTGGTCGAGATCTGTTCGACGAAAAGGACTTCATTAAGGCTGTTAAGCTGGGAATGGAGTTAGTAAAGCAGGGATATGACGATGTTAAGTACGTTGATCCTAAGGGGTTGTATGGGCCTAAAATTTAAGTGGTTGAGACCTATGTAAAATCACTTACTTCTAAAGCAACAGACCATTGCTGTACCGGATTGAGAGGTTTGAGACCTATGTAAAATCGCACATCTCCAAAACTCAAGTGTTTTCACAAAACTGTAACTTTATGTTTGAGACCTATGTAAAATCACTTACCTCCAAAACCGACGGCATTCCAACATAGGTTCGCGCTTAATTTGAGACCTATGTAAAACCTCTTTTAGCGGCTATCCCGTATCGCTACGCGCGTTTGAGTTACTTAACCTTGTAAATTCACAACCATTTTCACTTATATATAGGAGGCGATTTCTTTGTTTATCATCGGCATTATTGCTGGCCTGTGTCTTTTCGCAACGGTTGTTTGCGTGACCGCTGTTATTGCGGCCGGACAGGCTGATTACAACAAAGCTACTCGGAAAGATTAAGACCTTTCTCTTCTTACACGGTTCCTTTTTGAGCGTTTATTTACCTCTATTATCACCGTTCAGACCGGTCGTTTGAGCCCATTAAATCCTATACCTCTATTTTTTAGCATGCCAAATACAAGCGTTTGAGACCTATGTAAAACGAGATACCTCTATTTTCTATTTGCATCACTGAACTTACCTCTTTTCTCGCGGAACAGTTGTCATCGTCTAATTGAGTCTTTTGTGAAAATTCCCCTTTATTTTCCCTACAGGGTACCCTGTTTGAGTTTGGAACCTATGTAAACTATGTAAAATCACCGACGAGCTATCTATTGCGTTATTATTCCACTTTTTGAAACCTATGTAAGACTATACGCCTTTAACAAATGAGTCACAGGAAGTAATTGTTTGAGACCCTGTAATTTCTTCCGCTTTCAAAAACATGCAATACAGGTGTGCCATTTGTTTGAGTTCCCTGCAATTTCTTCTTTCAAAAGCTCTTTACTGCCAACCCAACCCTGCTCAATCAGCATTCTCTTTGTTTGAGTTGACTGTAATTCCAGCTTACCTTTCCTTGCGGGTAAAACGATTCCCATCGAGATTGCATGTGCCATTGGATCGGTGATAGCAATCGTACTATACGGGATTTGGTTCAAGGAGATTCTGACCGTAGAGCAGCAAACGAAAAAGTAATCCAAACAAACAAGAAAAGAAGGATAGATGTCAATTACCCACGCCCCTTTCGGGGCGTGGTATCTACCGGGGTGATTTATACGAACTATCTCTACTACATCGGCTACGCATACACCGTTTATGTCGCCAAACAGAACCCTGTCAAGGGCTTCGGCGAAACCAACATCATCCGCGATCACGAGCTGATGACGGCAAACATCATCGATCTGCAGCTGTCCGTTCCGGTATCTGACCCTGCTGTCGCGTGACTGGACTATGCGCAAAAAATCATCACTTCGGCTCAAAATGAGCACAAGTTCAATACCATTAAACTGGCAGGCGGAAAGGAGCAAAACATGAATAGTATAGTATTCTGTGACAAAATACCTACTACAATACACGGACACTTGGTGATTATAGATGGAAAATCTAACATGACAAGTTCCGACTTTCTGCACAGTATTTGGGAACAACTTGCATTTCCTAATATGGAAAACTGTAATTGGGATGCTTATTTGGATTGGATGCGAGATTTATCTTGGCTACAATCAAAAGAAGTGACCATTATTGTGGCAAATTACGAATCTTTTCTCAGCAAGGACTCTGATGGAACTAAATTCTTTGTGTCTGATTTAGAAGAAGTCGTATTTCCTTTTTGGGAAAATGATGCGGAAAGTGTATTTGAAAGTCAAGATGCGGTCAAAGAAATTGCCGTGTATTGCATAAACGAGCGAAAAGAGCACTCGGAGTTAATATCAACGAGAGATGTTGTGTCCGCATGGCGACAGACTGCATTGAACGGTCAAAAAACATCACACAGCACTTCGCAACCTGTATTAAGAACTCACAACGGAAAACTTAGCTTAGCTTCGTTTGTGTTCTTTTACAACAGAGAACAATTTCAATCTGCGATGGTGAATAGACCTGCGATGTGGATCGTCGGAGATTTGGAGTCTGGTAAGATTACGGAAAGGTTCTCTTGTGCGGACAATGAGTTTTCAAATGCTGCTTACGAGAGACTTTATAATATTAAACCAGACAATACCGCTTCCTGCGGAGAATATTACCGGAGTTCCACATACGCCTTGATGGATATTATTCGTGATGAATACATCCATAATGGCGAGCTGCGTTCTGACTTGTACAGGGAATATATCAAGCGTATCTATTGTACAACGCCAAAGGAATATCAAATCTTCTATAAGGATTTAAGCTATATCGAAATCGTAGAATAACGGTAGCAGCAAAACAACCAGGTTGGTCATTTCAAAGCGACTTTGTCGAATGATGATATCCTCAAACTCAAATAAGGAGCACATGAGCATGATTGCAAAAACACCAAACTTGGAGCTGTTGCTTTATAAAGCGCAACAGCTTCTCGCCAATGATGAAGACTTCAAGCAGGCAGTTGCAAATGCCAAAGCTGAAAAGAAAACCAGTTGGGTTCCTCTCGATTTCGATGTTGAGTGCTTCCCGCAGATATGGGGAAGCACCTGTACCGGGTTCGATGTAACACCGGAGGGAGAGGCTATGATCGGCGGCTCAGCTATGACGAAGGAATACACCACCATCATTCACGAGCTGCTGACCGATACCTATTGCGTGTTCTTCGGAGACCGCCCCTGCTACAAGGTCGATAACCCGAGCGAGGATTTCTATAAGGATATGCTTAAAAGACAGATGGTGAGCCTGTCGGAAGCCAAGAACAGATATTGATCCTGCAAGCAATCATCACTTTCGCTCAAAAATGAGCAAAAGTCCAACGCCATTTGTAATCACGAGTTGACAACGGCGGATATCGTCGAACTGCAACAGTCGCTCGGAAAGAACCTGATCGTCAATAACCATCTTCAGGCCGTTCGTCCCAACATCTGGTCCCCTCCTCAGCCGCCGCAGGCGGATGTTGTGCTGACCAGCGTGACGCTGCTTTCGACAATGCGGGAATAATACTGTCTGAACAATAATGCCTTTCTCGGCGCTTTACAGGCCAGCATTTGCTATGCTATACTGTTTACAGTGATTAGTGTCGCAGAAGCCCGTGAGGCCTGTGACCTGAAAGGAAGGCTCTTTAGGGTCTTCCTTTTCTTTTTATCAAGAACTACCCCAATTACAGGAGTTATCGCCTATGCCCAGCAATATACCATCAAAGTCCGATGAAAACAGCGCAGCCGAATTCATCAAGCACCAGAAACTATGTGACTTGGATTACTATTCCCGCTTTTCGCGCGAAGAATTGGAAACCAAGCACGCCGATATTCTGCATTTATACGAGGTCCTTAAGAAAGGTACCCGCTTTGGGATTGCCTTATCGTTCGCTCTGATTCCGGTTAGTGCGGTTATCTTATGGGACTTTTATCTGCTGCTCACCAATCCCGCCTATGCCTTTTACGCATCAAAAAATATGAACATCGCGGAGATTATAGTTCTTCTCATACACATCGGAGTCCTTCTGCTGCACGCAGCATTCATCGCATTTTCCGTTTCTGACGGTTTCTATCTCAGCTTTCTTCGCCGGCAGAAAGAGACGGTCGAAGAGTTGCTTACCATCAACGAAACCAAGTAAAGGTTCTTTTCTATGCATTTATGTACAGCTTCGTGAATCTTAGCAAAGGTCATATCTGCCCTTGCTTATGCGTTTCTATTGAATACTCGAGCAAATCCTCTCCTGGTTCTTTGACCATGGGATGTTTTCTCACAGGAATGGCAACAACTTTTGTGGGTATTCTTGTTCTGTTCTCGTGCCTTGTACTACACCTTGTCATATAAATCCGTTTTTATCGCTAAAGGAGCTGTTCTTCATGTTGTATCCCTACGCCATAAGCCGTGAGAGCGTCAATGGGCATCGTGTCTGGATCGCCAAGAGCCTGCACCTGAAAGGCTGTGTCGCTCAAGGAGATACTCGCCTTGAGGCCATCAAAGAGCTGGAGTCTAATGAAATTGCATGGCTCGAAACCGCCAGAATACTGCACATTCCTCAGTCAAATTAACACCCACACAATCAAAAATCCCTACTCCATCTATACCCTTTCGGTTAGATGGAGTTTTTTATAAAATTTGTTTTTTTGCGCTACAAAAATCATTTCTTTGGTATTTATAAATGTAGATGGCGAATGCGGACAAATGTTACCGGGATAATTTTAAGTCTTTTCCCCACATACGTGGGGGTGATCCCAAATTCCAGAAAGGAAGTGACCCAATGCAGTTAATACATGAATTTTCATGGTTATGGAAAGGAATAGCTATTATCGCACTTGCAAGTGCCATGGTTTTCATTGCAGCATTCAAACTGCACAAAGAAGAATACAAAATTGAGATTGCATGCATTATTCTTATAGTGACTATACTGATTTGTATTATTGCTATGATTCTATGCGCTCGGGTTCCGATGCTCATATAAGTAATAGAACATTGCAGATAGTCGCAATACAGAAAGGACGTTGATAATGGGTCTTAAAAATTTATTACGCAGGGCAAGCGGGCTTATCACCGCCTTTGCACTGCTGGCGTCGATGATGGTGGTGGCGGGGGCGGCGAGTCCTGTTCGAGGTACTTTCCATTGTGCAATATGTGGAAATGACTGTGATGATTTATGGGGTTTAAGCGGAATTACATATCAAGAAAAATATTCAGTTCAAGATATTCCCAATCTGGAATCAAAAACGAATCCTTCGGATGTGGTATATTTTGCTGATTCCGCGCTTCGTGTCGCGCAATACAACGGCGAAGACATTTGTCAATCATGTTTGGAAACAAAAATCACCGAATACAAGGCGAATCTCCGCGAAGGCACCTCAGTCGATTCCACCACCGGCGCTGCCTCCGTCCCCGTAACCGTCGCTCGCGAAGCTGCAACCTTCAGCGTCACCGTCCCCACTACCCTGCCGATTTCGGTTGATGCTAATGGAAACGTTACTACCGCAACTGATGCCGCTATCATCAATAACAGCGGCGCTCCGGTAGCTGTCACCAAGGTTGAACTGGCAAGTCTAAGCGATTGGACTCTTGCGGCTTACAGCAGAGATATCCTTAATCTGTCAGTAGACGCTAAGCAGTTTGGTTTGCAGATGAATATCGGTGACAAGACCATTGCTACATCAAACAGTGGAACATCCGATATTTTGTCAGATTCTCTTAATGCCCGAATCGCTAAAGGTCAGAATTGTGCTGTAAACTATAATGCCCTTTTCCCTGCCCAGACGGCAGCCGTTTCGGACACTAAAATCGCTAATGTAGTATTCACGGTTGGTTGGGCATAAATCACTGTTTTTATCAGCATTATACTGTTTGAAATAATCTCAAATCAATTTTGAAAGGATGTTTAACAATGAGATTAAAAGAGTTTATCACCCGATCTGGGGGCGTGATTACTGCCATTGCTCTGCTTGGGTCGATGGTGGTGATGGCGGGGGCGGTTCCTACCGTTACTAGTGCAAATTGTGTTTTGTGTGGAAAGGAAATAGATTTAATCCAAGTGGATGGAAAAACATATACATCATATCAAGAAAAATATTCTGTAGACACTATACCTAATTTGACCAATGCAGAAGATTGGTCTTATGATGAACAAAACTGTGCTGCTATGTATAACGATAAGTATATTTGTGTGTCCTGCCTCGAAAAAAAGATTGCCGAATACAAAGCTGCCAATAGTGGCACAATCTCATCTCCCGGCACCGGCAAAACTCCTGTAACCCTCACTGCAGCCGCTTCCACCTTTAACGTTATCGTTCCGACCAGCATTCCGCTTGTTGTCGGTGCTGACAGCAAGGTCACTTCTCCGTCCGATGTAAAGATCATCAACAATTCCGCCGGTCCTGTCAAGGTTACTGCCATTGCAATGAATGATGGCGCATGGACTATGATCGACTATAATGGCGGTGATCGTTCTAAACTCGCAGCCGAAAAGGTCGGCAGCAATAAACTGGGCCTGTCACTTACAGCAGGCGGAAATACCGTAGCCAGCAGCACGAACGGCAGCCAATCCCCTGCCATTGATTCTACTAAGTGGCGGATTACCGGTAAAAACACCGGAAATAACGAATTACCCATCACAGTAGGCGCAATCGCCAGTGCGGTATCCACCAAAATTGAAAACGCTGTGACCGCTGCGAATGTTGTGTTTACTGTTGCATGGGATAAATAAGCGCTACAATGTGCTGTAAGAATTTCTAATCTTCAATAGTTAATTCTACATTCGTTCCATTGCCCGTCCTCCTGTCGCATCTGAGGACGGGCAACAGCATTTTATAATCATTTCTTTATCGACCAGCACGATTTGCTGGTAAAGTGCAGCTTCCTTACTCGAAAGCCACTAAAACCTCTCACCGGCGATATATTCGTCCATGGCAATGGTGATTAGAGTTTCTCGTACGTTCTGCTTTCCTCTGCTCATATTGAGCAGAGGTTATCTTTTTGCGCCGATCATTCAGGCTGATTATCGTCTGCACGACACTGCAGATGAACCTCGCTTAGTTTCCGGTATTCCACCTGCGCAATATCAAGCATCCGCAACCCAATAAGGACATCAGCATCCGGCAGCGTTACAACAGAAGACATCTTACAGCGTCTTGCATCAAAGCTGTCTTCCGGGACATCGCCGCAGAACTCCGGCTTTACGATCACTCGAAAGACCTTGTCTTTGTTCTTCTCTGCAAATCTACTGAATGAACCATACACATTCCATGTATAATTGGCTATCCGCTCAGCAGCTTCATCGATATAATGTCGTGTCATGTCTTCTTTGCAGCTTGTCAGGCGGATCTCATTGAGTTTGTAGTATTCCTGCGTATCCGTATCATACAGCTTTCCATCATCGCTCTCCTGCAGCACCTGAATGCCCAGCAGAGCGCCTTTATCCGCCAACTCTATCATCGTACTCAGGCGACCATAGATCATGCAGGGACAGCCGTATGCTTCTTCATCGAGGTCAACAACACGGAACACCTTCTGCGAATTATTCGCTACAAACTCATCCAGCGAGCCATAGTTCGTGAACGCATTGTCATCCGGCGGTTCCGGCCAACTCCACTGCTTGATCGGTTCATTGGTAT